>Ga0207976_100091_pt1 | contig 99108 bp, 94 predicted proteins | sample LakWasMe94_HOW11_2_FD_183916 | JGI IMG/M metagenome (GOLD analysis project Ga0207976, IMG submission 183916) | Freshwater sediment methanotrophic microbial communities from Lake Washington under simulated oxygen tension - Sediment Metagenome... | ecosystem: Environmental > Aquatic > Freshwater >...
AGGTTCTGCGCAGTGGGCAACCCGGCATGGATGCCGGGTTAGCCGCCCCCGGCCATGGATGGCCGATGGCGGCGGGCCCACGGAGCAGGACCGGAGCGAGGGCATGCCGAGCATTAGCGAGGCACCGAACGAAAGGGGCAAGAGCGCTTGGTTACTTGGCGCTTCTCCAAGTGACTCGCTGTAAAAGCGAAACCATTAGCGGCCGTTACCGCAGGAATGGATATGTACACCATCAAAAAATCTTCGCCTGACACAAAGCCATCGCCGGCAAGCCGGTCTCGCTCCCACAGGGGTTTTTTCTGTTTCACAGACTTACTCAACCACCACTCATATTCATGAACCGAACAATCTGCACATCCCCCTCCGGAGTGAAATCATGGCGCAACGGTTTACCGCGCAGCGCTTTGTGCACCGCATTGATCACCGGCTGGTCATCCAGCGGATAACGCCGCAGCAACCCTCTCAAATCCAGCGCATCGTCCTGCCCCAGACACAACAGCAGCTTGCCTTCCACTGTCATCCGCACCCGGTTGCAAGTACCGCAGAAGTTGTGACTGTTGGGTGAAATGAAACCGATCCGGGTCTCGGGATGGCGTTCCAGGCGCACATAACGCGCCGGCCCGCCGCTGTTTTCCGTGCTGTCGAGCAAGCGATGACGCTGAGCAATCAACGTGCGCACGTCATCACTGGAACAAAACGATTCGCCCCGTGATCGCCCGACGTCGCCCAGCGGCATTTCTTCGATAAAACTGATATCGATGCGCTGGTCGATGGCGTATTGCACCAACGCCGGGACCTCATCGAAGTTGCGCCCCTTCATCACCACGCAGTTGAGCTTGATACGCTCAAACCCCGCATCCCGCGCCGCTTCGATGCCGCCCAGCACCTGATCGAGATCGCCGTTGCGGGTGATCGCGCGAAATTTCTGCGCGTCCAGGCTGTCGAGGCTGATGTTCATCCGTTTAACACCCGCCTCCACCAACGGCCTTGCCAGGCGGCCCAGCTGCGAGCCGTTGCTGGTCATCACCAGTTCGCGCAAACCGGGCAACGCGGCGATGTTGCGACACAGATCGACAATGCCGGGACGGATCAACGGCTCGCCGCCGGTAAGGCGAATCTTGCGCACGCCCAATCCGACGAACAACGTTGCCAGGCGCTGCAATTCCTCCAGCGTGAGCACCTGCTGACGCGGCAGGAAGGTCATGTTTTTCGCCATGCAATACACACAACGAAAATCACACCGGTCCGTCACCGACATCCGCAGATAATCGATCTGCCGCCCAAAACCATCCTGCATCACAGCGTTCATCACATCTCCCGGTTAGCCTTGAGGCTCACTGCACCAGCGGTGAGTCAGCGCCCTGCAAATGGATACCGCGAACATCCGCCGCGCCAATCAGGGTTTGCAGGTATTGCACCAGGGCCTTTTGCCAGACGCCCTGCTGCAACTGCGTGCGGATTGCCGTCGACACCGCTTCATAGGGCAACGGCATGCCTTCAATCCGCTGATCGACGCTGACCACATGCCAGCCATAACGACTTTCCAGTGGTTTGCTGGCCAGCCCAGGTGCCAGCGTGAACAGCTGCCGCTCCAGTTCCGGTACGGTCTGGCCTTTGCTGATCTGCCCCAGAGAACCGCCTTGCGCTTTCGACGGGCAGGCCGAATATTTCACCGCCAGCTCGGCGAAGCTGCCGGGGAAGTCTTCCAGCCGTTGCAGCAGGATTTCTGCCTGGGCATGCGCCAACTCGCGGGCTTCGGCATCGTCCGGCGCGCACTCCAGCAGGATGTGCCGCACCGCCAGCAACGGCGCGCTGTGAAAGCGCCCGCGATTGTTTTCGTAGTAACGAAGGCTGGTTTGCTCGTCGCATTGCGGCACGATCACCTCGCGTTCGAGCAACAAGCGCGTGGCGGCTTCCTCTTCGTTCTCACCGGCACCGACCTCCAGCGACACGCCCAGTTCGGCAATGCGCTGCTGCAATAACTCGCGGATCACCAGCGCCTTGGCGGCCAGATACACCGCCTCTTCGCGGCTTTCGGCCGGGTGATATTGCAGCTCCTGGGCCATCGCTTCCGGGGTGATCACCACCTCGTTGACGCTGATGATCGGCCATTCCTGCTCGCTGCTGGCGATCAACTGCGCGGGCGCGTCATCGGCCGCCGCAGGCTCAACCGCGAGCTCTTCAAACGGCGCGACATCGTCCGGCACCACAGCCTCTACTTGTTTGGAAGATCCGCAGCCACCGCTGCCGCCGTTACCACCGCCACATCCACATCCACCTGACATGATTGTCTCCTCAGAATTTCTGCCGAACGATTTGATAACGGCGTCCCAGGTACCAGACCGGTGCACTGATCACATGTACGAGACGGGTGAAGGGGAACAGCACAAACAGGGTCAGGCCGAGAAACACGTGCAGCTTGTAGGTCAGCCCGACCGGCGCGATGGAGGCCGCCGCTTCCGTCGGCCGCAACAGCACGGTGTTCTGCGCCCAGTCGGCGAGCATCACCATCACCGAACCGTCCATGTGCGCGGTGGACGCAACGATGGTCAGCAGGCCGAGCAGCAACTGCGCCAATAGCACCAGCAGAATCAGGATGTCCGACGTACTGGACGTGGCGCGGACCCGAGGGTCGCTCAGGCGCCGGTTGACCAGCATCAGCAGGCCGATCAGGCACAACAGGCCGAAGAACCCGCCGGACACCATCGCCAGCAACTGCTTGTTCTCAGTGCTGATGACATGGTGATAAACCGACGCAGGCGTCAGCAGGCCGACGAAATGCCCGGCCAGCACGAACAACACACCAATGTGGAAGAAGTTGCTCGCCACGCGCATGCCGCGCTGGTTGAGCATTTGGCTGGAGCCCGCCTTCCAGGTGTACTGCGACAGGTCGAAGCGGGCCCAACTGCCGATCAGGCAAATGGCCAAAGCGATATAGGGATAAATCCCGAACAACAACAGGTTCCATTTAGACATTGCCTACCTCCTGGACTGGCGCGGAGGCCAGTCCTTCATGCTGAAAATCCACCCAGTGCAACGGCACCGCGCTTTCTTCCCGGGCCTTGCCCGGCGCGCTTGGCAGCGAACCGCAACGGTCCTGCTGTTCGGCCTGGAGAAAGTCCACGGCCTCCTCTTCCCAGATTTTGTCGAGGGCTTCGAGCGAGTCGTCGCGCACTTCCGCCGCGACCTGCTCACGCAGGTCGGCCACGGCCTGATGCGGTTCGGAGCCGGCAATCTGCAGCAGCGCCCGGAAGCAACTGGCGTAGGCGCTTTCACGCTCCTCCAGACGCGCCGCGAGCAAGGCCAGCAGGTGCGAGACATCCGCCAGGCCCTCCCGGGCCTCAATGTCTTCGCGAGTGGACAGAAACTCCAGGTACAACGGGATGTAGTCCGGCAGCTCTTTGACGCCGATGGCAAAACCGGCGTCTTCGTACTGCGCCATCATGTCGACCATGGCCTGGCCACGGTCGCGGGACTCACCGTGCACGTGTTCGAACAACAGCAACGAGAGCGCGCGCCCCCGACCGAACAGCGCACCGTAGTGCTCCTGCCCGTCCATCAGGTCATTGGCGCAGATCAGCTCCAGCAACTCGAACAACGCACCGCGCTGCTTCGGGCTGATTTCCCGCGATTGAATGATCGCCTGCTCCAGTTCGTCACGGCCGCTGATCAGCGTTTCAGTCGGGTAATCGAGCAGCAGCGAAATCACTTTGAGAATTTGCATGCTCATTCCTCCCACAACTGCACGGTTTTCAGGACGTCGCGACGGTTGGCCTTTTTCGCGCCGAACATGTTGGTGTCGGAGCTGCCACTGCAACCGCTGCCGAAACTGAAACCGCAACCGGAGCGTTCGGCAAAGGCGTCGCTCATGGCGTCTTCGCGGTGGGCGGTCGGTACCACAAAGCGGTCCTCATAGTTGGCGATGGCCAGGTAGCGGTACATTTCCTCGACCTGGTCCACGCTCAAACCGACGTCTGCCAGCACTTGCAGGTCTTGCACACCATCGACTTGCTCGGAACGCTTGTAGGCACGCATCGCCAGCAAGCGTTTCAGCGCACGCTTGACCGGTTTTTCATCGCCGGCGGTCAGCAGGTTGGCCAGGTACTTCAGTGGAATACGCAGGCTGTCGACGTCCGGAATCACCCCGTTCATGCCGACGGTGCCAGCGGTTGCGGCGTTTTGAATCGGCGACAGTGGCGGTACGTACCAGACCATCGGCAAGGTGCGGTATTCCGGGTGCAGCGGCAGCGCGAGTTTCCAGTCCACGGCCATTTTGTACACCGGCGAACGCTGGGCGGAATCGATCACCGACTGCGGTACACCGTCTGCCAGGGCCTGACGGATCACCGCCGGGTCATTCGGGTCGAGGAAGATCTCCAGTTGTTTCTCGTACAGATCCTGCTCATTGGCGGTGCTCGCCACTTCGCTGATGCGGTCGGCGTCATACAGCAACACGCCGAGGTAACGGATACGACCGACGCACGTTTCGGCGCACACGGTCGGCATCCCGGCTTCGATACGCGGGTAGCAGAAAATGCACTTCTCGGACTTGCCGCTTTTCCAGTTGAAGTAGATTTTCTTGTACGGGCAACCGCTGATGCACATGCGCCAGCCACGGCATTTTTCCTGGTCGATCAGGACAATGCCGTCTTCTTCACGCTTGTAGATCGCCCCGCTCGGGCACGATGCCGCACACGCCGGGTTGAGGCAGTGCTCGCACAGGCGCGGCAAATACATCATGAAGGTGTTTTCGTACTCGCCGTAGATGTCCGCCTGGATCTTGTCGAAGTTCTTGTCCTTGCGACGCTTGGCGAATTCGGTGCCGAGGATTTCTTCCCAGTTCGGGCCCCACTCGATTTTCTCCATGCGCTTGCCGGAGACCAGCGAGCGTGGGCGCGCCGTCGGCTGATGCTCGCCCAGCGGTGCGGTGTGCAGGTGCTGGTAATCGAAGTCGAACGGCTCGTAGTAGTCGTCGAGACTCGGCAGGTCCGGGTTGGCAAAGATGTTGGCCAACACGCGGAACTTGCCGCCGATGCGCGGGTTGATCGAGCCGTTGGCATTGCGGATCCAGCCGCCCTTCCACTTGTCCTGGTTTTCCCATTCTTTCGGGTAGCCGATCCCGGGTTTGCTTTCGACGTTGTTGAACCAGGCGTATTCCATGCCTTCACGGCTGGTCCAGACGTTTTTGCAGGTGATCGAGCAAGTGTGGCAACCGATGCACTTGTCCAGGTTCAGCACCATGCCGATTTGTGAGCGAATCTTCATCTCAGTTCTCCTCGATATCGGTCGGCAGAGGACGCGGCAGGTCATCACCGGACGAACCATCGAGCCAGTCGACTTTGGACATTTTGCGCACCACGACGAACTCGTCGCGGTTGCAACCGACCGTGCCGTAATAGTTGAAACCGTAGGCCTGCTGGGCATAGCCACCGATCATGTGGGTCGGTTTGAGCACGACGCGGGTCACCGAGTTGTGGTGGCCGCCACGGGTCTTGGTGGTTTCCGATCCGGGCACGTTCACGATCCGTTCCTGGGCGTGGTACATCATCACCATGCCGTCCTTGACCCGCTGACTGACCACCGCACGGGCGGTCAGCGCACCGTTGGCGTTGAAGCACTCGATCCAGTCGTTGTCCTCGATGCCGGCGCTTTTCGCGTCGTTCTCCGACAGCCAGACAATCGGGCCGCCACGGCTTAAGGTCAGCATCAGCAGGTTGTCGCTGTAGGTGCTGTGGATGCCCCACTTCTGGTGCGGCGTGATCCAGTTCAGGACGATTTCCTTGTGGCCGTTGCTGCGCTTGCCTTTCACCCCGGCGATGGTCCGGGTGTTGACCGGCGGCCGGTAACTCATCAGCTGCTCGCCGAACGCCTGCATCCACGGGTGATCCTGGTAGAACTGCTGACGACCGGTGATGGTGCGCCATGGAATGGCTTCATGAACGTTGGTGTAACCGGCGTTGTAGCTGACGTGATCGTCTTCGAGCCCCGACCAGGTCGGGCTGGAAATGATCTTGCGTGGCTGCGCCTGGATGTCGCGGAAGCGAATCGCCTCATGCTCCTTGCCCACCGCCAGATGGCTGTGGTCTATGCCGGTGAATTCCGACAGCGCGGCCCAGGCCTTGACCGCTACGTGGCCGTTGGTTTCCGGTGCGAGCGACAGGATCACTTCCGCTGCATCGATGGCCGAGTCGATTTTCGGACGGCCGTGGCTGATACCGGCGTCCCGTTCGTGGTGATTGAGTTCACCGAGGAATTTCACTTCGGCCTCGGTGTTCCAGTTGATGCCCTTGCCGCCGTTGCCGTGTTTCTCCAGCAATGGCCCGAGGGACGAGAACTGCTTGTAGATGTTCGGGTAGTCGCGCTCGACCACGTGCAGGTTCGGTGCGTTTTTACCCGGCACCGGTGCCACGCCTTCGCTTTTCCAGTCGGTGCCGCCAAATGGCTGGGCCAGCTCGCCGACGCTGTCGTGCATCAGCGGAATGGTCACCAGATCCTTTTCGATGCCCAGGTGCCCTTCGGCCATGCTGGAAAACGCCTTGGCGATGCCTTTGTAGATTTCCCAGTCGGAACGCGATTCCCACGCCGGGTCGATCGCGGCCGACAACGGGTGAATGAACGGGTGCATGTCCGAGGTGTTCATGTCGTCTTTTTCGTACCAGGTCGCGGTCGGCAAGACGATGTCGGAATAGACGCAGGTCGAAGACATGCGGAAGTCCAGCGTAGTCACCAGATCGAGCTTGCCGATGGCGCCCTCGTCCACCCATTCGGCTTCTTCCGGTTTGCAGTCGCCGACCTGGCCGATGTCTTCGTTCATCACCCCGTTCTTGGTGCCGAGCAGGTACTTGAGCATGTACTCGTGGCCCTTGCCCGAGGAGCCCAGCAGGTTGGAGCGCCAGATGAACATGTTGCGCGGGAAGTTCACCGGGCTGTCCGGTTGCTCGCAAGAGAAGCGCAGCGAACCGTCCTGCAGCGACTTGACCACGTAGTCTTTCGGTTCCATGCCGGCAGCAGCGGCATCACGGCAAATGTGCAGCGGGTTGGTGTTGAGTTGTGGTGCGCTAGGCAACCAGCCGGCGCGTTCGGCGCGGATGTTGTAGTCCAGCGCATGCTCGGGGAATTGCGACTTGTCGGCCAATGGCGAGAGCACGTCGTGCATGCTCATCTTCTCGTGGCGCCACTGCGAGCTGTGGGCGTAGAAGAAGCTGGTGCCGTTCATTTGCCGTGGCGGACGGTTCCAGTCCAGGCCGAACGCCAGGGGCAGCCAGCCGCATTGCGGACGGAGTTTTTCCTGGCCGACGTAGTGCGCCCAACCGCCACCGGTCTGACCGACACACCCGCAGAGCATGAGCATGTTGATCAGCCCGCGGTAGTTCATGTCCATGTGGTACCAGTGATTCATCGCCGCGCCGACGATGATCATCGAGCGGCCCTTGGTCTTGTCGGCGTTATCGGCAAACTCACGGGCAATCTGGATCGCTTTCTCGCGGCTGACGCCGGTGATCTGCTCCTGCCAGGCCGGGGTGCCGGGCACCGAGGCGTCGTTGTAATCCTTGGCGACGTTTTCGCCACCCAGGCCACGGTCGATCGCCAGGTTAGCGGCCGACAGGTCGAACACGGTGGCGACTTTGGCCACGCTGCCGTCAGCCAGAACGAGGCTGTGCACCGGCACACGACGGTATTGCACGGCATCGCCGGCCACGTGCTGGAAGTGCTCGTGGGACTCGCCGGCAAAATACGGGAACGCCACTTCGGCCACATCATCGCCGATCAGGCTCAGTTTCAGATCGATCTCGCGACCTTCGCCGCCTTCACGCGGCAGAATGTTCCACTTGCCCTTCTCGCCCCAGCGATAACCGATGGAGCCCTGAGGGGACACCAGTTCGCCGCTGGTATCCAGGGCGATGGTTTTCCATTCCGGGTTGTTTTCCTGGCCGAGGTTGTCGGTCAAGTCGCTGGCGCGCAGGAAGCGGTCCGGCTGGTAACCGGCGCCCGGTGCCTTGTCGGCCATTTGCTTGAGCAGCACCAGCACCGGCAGATCGGTGAAGCGCTTGGCGTAGTCAGTGAAATAGGCGCTCGGTTTGTCCAGGTGGAATTCTTTGAAGATCACATGGTTGAAGGCCTGCGCCAGCGCCGCGTCGGTGCCCTGCTTGGGGTTCAGCCACAGGTCGGTGAGCTTGGCGACTTCCGAATAGTCCGGAGTGATCGCCACGGTCTTGGTGCCCTTGTAACGGACTTCAGTGAAGAAGTGCGCATCGGGGGTACGAGTCTGCGGAACGTTGGAACCCCAGGCAATGATGTAGTTGGAGTTGTACCAGTCGGCCGATTCCGGCACGTCGGTCTGCTCGCCCCAAACCATCGGCGAGGCCGGTGGCAAGTCGCAATACCAGTCGTAGAAGCTCAGGCAGGCGCCGCCGATCAGCGACAGGTAACGCGAACCTGCGGCGTAGCTGACCATCGACATGGCCGGGATCGGCGAGAACCCGACGATCCGGTCGGGGCCGTACTGTTTGATGGTGTAGACGTTGGACGCCGCGATAATCTCGTTGACTTCGTCCCAGCTGGAACGAATGAAGCCGCCCATGCCGCGCTTGCTTTTATAGGAGTCGGCCTTGGCCTTGTCCTCGACAATGCTGGCCCAGGCTTCGACCGGCGCCATGGTCTGGCGCGCATCGCGCCAGAGCTTGAGCAACGGCTTGCGGATTTTCGGGTACTTGAGCCGGTTGGCGCTGTAGATGTACCAACTGTAACTGGCGCCACGCGGGCAGCCACGAGGCTCATGGTTGGGCAGGTCGTTGCGGGTACGCGGGTAGTCGGTCTGCTGGGTTTCCCAGGTGATCAGGCCGTTCTTCACGTAGATCTTCCACGAGCAAGACCCGGTGCAGTTCACCCCGTGGGTGGAACGCACGATCTTGTCGTACTGCCAGCGCGAACGGTAGACGTTCTCCCAGTCGCGCGACTCTTTGCGGGTCTCTCCATGACCCTCGGAAAACTCGTTTTGCTTGCGATTGAAAAACCGCAATTGATCCAGTAAATGACTCACGGTGTAGTCCTCTCAGGCTTGCTGCGGGGTTCTGTGCCCCGCCCACGCAATGGTTGGATTCGGGTCGTCTCAGCAGGGTGTCGCGGCGCCTTTGCGCGCGTACCACCACCAGGTCACGACGATGCAGCTCAGGTAAAAACCGACGAACATGTAGAAGGCCATCTCCGGTCCGCCGGTCTGGGCCATCGAAGTGCCGAAGGTTTTGGGAATGAAGAACGCACCGAAGGCGCCCATGGCCGAACTGAAGCCCAGGACGGCGGCGGACTCTTTGCCGGCATTCTTGAGTGCTTGTTCGCGTACGGCTGGGGATTTTCCGGCAGCGGCTTTTTCATGCTGGGTGCGGAAGATCACCGGGATCATGCGGAAGGTGGAGCCGTTGCCCACGCCGGTGGTGATGAACAGCAGCATGAACATGCCGAGGAAGCCGTAGAAGTTGCCGCCCGTACCGTTCTGCGGCAGGAAGTGCATGACACCGAAGACCATCACGATCATCGCGACGAAGTTCCACAAGGTCACTTTCGCGCCGCCGAGCTTGTCCGCCAGCCAGCCGCCCAATGGACGCACGAGCGCACCCACCAACGGGCCGAGGAAGGCGAATTTCAGCGCGATCACGTCAGGGAACGAGGTTTTGATCAGCAATGGAAACGCAGCGGAAAAACCAATGAACGAACCGAAGGTCGCCAGGTATAACCAGCACATCAGCCAGTTGTGCTTGCGTTTGAAGATCACCGCTTGCTCGCTGAACGAGGCCCGCGCACTGGACAAATCGTTCATGCCGAACCAGGCCAGCACCGTCACCAGAACAATGAACGGCACCCAGATGAACCCGGCGTTCTGCAGCCACAATTGGCCACCGTCCGGCAGGGTTTGCGGATTGCCGCCCATGACACCGAACACGCCGAAGGTGATCACCAGCGGTACGCAGAACTGCATCACCGAGACACCCAGGTTACCCAACCCGGCGTTGAGGCCCAGGGCCGTGCCTTGCTGGGACTTTGGGTAGAAGAAGCTGATGTTGGACATGCTCGAGGCGAAGTTGCCGCCGCCAAAACCGCAGAGCAAGGCAATCCATACGAACACGCTGTACGGGGTGCCCGGGTCCTGCACCGCGAAGCCCATCCAGATCGATGGCACCAGCAGCGATGCGGTGCTCAGGGCGGTCCAGCGCCGGCCACCGAAGATCGGCACCATAAAGGAATAGAACACGCGCAAGGTCGCGCCGGACAGCCCCGGCAACGCCGCCAGCCAGAACAACTGGTCGGTGGTGAAGGTGAAGCCGATGGCGTTCAGACGCACGATCACCGTGCTCCAGACCATCCACACCGCGAAGGCCAACAGCAGCGCGGGAATGGAGATCCACAGGTTGCGCGTGGCGGTCTGTTTGCCGCTGCTTCCCCAGAACGCAGGGTCCTCGGGGCGCCAGTCATGAATGACCGGCCCTTTATCAGGCTTTTGCAGAACGGACATGTTGTTCTCCTTGGGCAATGCTGGAAATCGGGGACGGGGTCAGCGTCGGCGCTTTACCAAGCACCGGGCTTTTGCGCATTTCGCTGAAGTACATCCAGGTGAGGGAGACCCAGACCACGCCGTACATCAACATGAAGCAGGACGAGCGCACGCCGGTGAGGTCCACCAGGGCGCCAAACATGATCGGCAGCACGAAACCGCCCAGGCCACCGGCCAGACCGACGATGCCGGACACCGCGCCCATGTTTTTCGGGTAGTCATTGGCGATGTATTTGAAGACCGAGGCCTTGCCGAACGCGAAGGCAATGCCCATGACGAACAGCAGCACGGTGAACAGCGCGGGGTTGAGGCCGATGTGGAAATCCACGGTGCCGTTGATGGTCTGCACTTGCAGTTGGGTCTGTGGGTACGAGAGCAGGAACAGGCAGATCCAGCTGACCCACAACACCCACCAGGTCACGCTTTGCGCGCCCCAGCGATCCGACATCCAGCCACCGACGGCACGCAGCACGCCACCGGGCAGGGAGAAACACGCCGCCAGCAGCGCCGCGCTTTGCAGGCTGAAACCGTATTCCTGCACGTAGTATTTGGTCATCCACAGCGCGAGGGCCACATAGCCGCCGAAGACGATCGAGTAGTACTGGCAGTAGCGCCACACCGCAGGATCTTTCAGCGAACGCAGTTGCTCACGCAGCGTGGCGCCCGAGGCACTGCGGTGGTCCTTGTTTTCGGCACTGAGGAACCAGAACGACAGCGCAGTGATAAAGAGGATGGCGCTGAAGACTTTCGGCACCAGCTGCCAACTGCCGGCGGCGATCAGGGCCGGGGCGAGAAATTTGGTGACCGCAGCCCCGGCGTTACCGGCGCCGAAGATACCCATGGCGAAGCCCTGGTTCTCTTTGTCGAACCACTTGGCGACGTAGGCAATCCCGACCGAAAACGAGCCGCCGGCCAAACCGACGAACAGGCCCAGCAGCAAAAACTGCCAATAAGCGGTGGCGTGGCTGATCAGGTACAGCGGTGCGACGCAGGACAGCATCAGCAGAAAGAACACGCTGCGCCCGCCAAAGCGGTCGGTCAGCAGCCCCAGCGGCAAACGCACCAGCGAGCCGGTCAAGACCGGGGTCGCGGCCAGCAGGCCGAACTGGGTTTCGTTGAGCTGGAGCAGTTCCTTGATCGGCACCCCGAGCACGGCAAACATCATCCAGACCATGAAACATACAGTGAAGGCCAGCGTGCTCATGCCCAGCACCAAGCCTTGTCGTACACGGGGTTGGGTCACAATGCTCTCCAGTCAGTTAGCCATGGCGGCAGACTAGAGAGAGCAACCCCGTAAAAACTTGATCCACGTCAACGAAGCCCAAGCGGGCCCAAGCCTATGCTTGCACTGCCTACCTCCAAGGAGGTAGACCGGAGAATGCTTAAAACCCCTTGTTTATCAGCGTTTTAACTTTTTCCACCCAGTGTTCTGTCGACAGGGAGCCGTCGACAACTCTTTAGAGGTAGCGCGCCTCTGGATCGCCTTCGCGGGCAAGCCTCGCTCCTACAGGTTAGGTATCGATCACTGAAACGCCGGTAACTGTAGGAGCGAGGCTTGCCCGCGAAGAGGCCATAACAAACAACCTCACTCTGGAGCTGTACATGCTCTGCTTTCTGCTTTACCCCCGGGACCTGCGCCGATGATCCGCTGGTTGCGCAGCTCCCTGCCCGCCCGCGCCGGGCTCGCGGTGATCCTGATCGCCGTGCTCGCGCTCGCCAGCTCGTTGAGCGCCGGGTTGATCGCCTGGTTCAGCCAGGGTGATGCCGCCGCCATCAACACCGCGGGTTCGGTACGCATGGAAACCTACCACCTGAGCTGGAAACTCGCCGCCGGTGCCACCGATGAAGAAATCATCGGCATCACTGAAAGCCTGCAACGTCGCCTCAACAGCCAGTCACTCAAGGCCGTGCTGGAAGATGGCCCGACCACCGCGTTGCAAACCAGCTATAGGCAACTCCAGCAACAATGGAACGAAGCGTTGCGCCCGGCGCTGGAACGCGGCGATGCCGTGGCATTTCAAGCCCAGGCGCGGCCGTTCGTTGAGCAACTGAACCAGTTCGTCAGCCTGCTCCAGCGCCAGAGCGAGCAAAAGCAGGGCTGGCAACAAGTGATCCAGGGCATGGCGCTGTTCACCACCATGATTGTCCTGCTGATAGGTTTGTACGAGTTGCAGTACGGCGTCGTCACGCCCCTCAAGGAGTTGGTGGACGCAACCCAGCGCTTTCGACGCGGTGATTTCAAGGTGCGGGTCAACCATCAGTCCCAGGACGAACTGGGCCAGTTGGCCACGAGCTTCAACGCCATGGCCGAAACGATAGAAGAGTCGCACCGCACGCTGGAAAGTCAGGTCCGGCAAAAAACCCTGAACCTGCAACAGGCCAACGCCGCGCTGGAGTTGCTCTATCAAAGCAGTCGCAGCCTGGCCACACGCCTGGCCAATGCCGAAGGGCTGGACGAGTTGATCCGGCGCTTCCAGCAACGCCTGCCGGGCTTGCGCCTGTCGCTGTGTTTGCAAGGCCAGGCGCAGGCGCCTGCCCAGCAACTGATCGCCCTGCATGGCGCCAACATCCGCGACGTCTGCGCCAGCAGCGATTGCGCCACGTGCCAGAAACACCACGACGCGAGGCCGCAATCCTTCAGCATCAGCAACCAGGGCAGCGAACTGGGTGAACTCAAGGCTTACTTTGTCGACGGCCACCCCACGCAAGCCTGGGAAACCCAACTGATCCAGGCCCTGGCCAACCTGATCGGCACTTCGCTCTCACTCAAGCGCCAACGGGAACAGGATCATCGGCTGCTGTTGCTGGAAGAGCGCACGATCATCGCCCGTGAACTGCACGACTCACTGGCCCAGGCCCTGTCCTACATGAAGCTGCAAGTCAGCCGCATGCAGACCCTGATGCGCCGGGGCGAACCGGTGCAGACCCTGGAAAACGTCACCGCCGAATTGCGCGAAGGACTGAACAATGCCTACCGCCAATTGCGCGAACTGCTGACCACTTTCCGCTTGCAGATTAACGATGCCGGGCTGGTGCAGGAGCTCAAGGACACCGCCGCAGAATTCTCCCGTCGCGGCGAATTCCAGGTGCACCTGCACGTCGATGCGCTGGCCTTTCAACTCTCGGCCAGCGAGCAGATCCATATCCTGCAGATCACCCGCGAGGCGCTCTCCAATTGCCTGCGCCATGCCCACGCGCAAAACGCCTGGCTGGAACTGCGTCAGGACGGCGAAACCGTCAGGCTTTCGGTCGAGGATGACGGGCGCGGCTTCAGCGGCGACGTCGACCAGCGCGAACATCATGGCCTGAACATCATGGATGAGCGGGCGCGGAGCTTGCGCGGCCACTTGCACATATTTTCCAGGGAGCCTCAAGGCACCCTCGTCCAGCTGGAATTCCACCCGGAATTTCTCGGACAGCACACAGAAGGTAGCGTCACATGAACCCGTCCCCACACCATAGAATCCTGCTGGTAGACGACCATCCCATGATGCGTCGCGGCATCCGCCAAATGCTCGAACTCGAAGATGACTTCCTGATCGTCGGCGAAGCCAACCATGGCGAAGAAGCACTCAGCCTGATCGAACCGCTGCAACCGGACCTGGTGTTGCTCGACAACAACATGCCGCAAATGAACGGCATTGAAACCCTGCGTCGACTGCGCGCGATGCACTACACCGGCAAGGTGTTGCTGTTCACCGTGTCGGACGCCGAGGACGATATTCGCGACGCGCTGCGCCTGGATGCCGACGGTTATCTGCTCAAGGACATGGAGCCCGAACTGTTGATCCAGTACATCCGCGAAGCGTTGGACGGTGCATTGGTCATCAGCCCCGGCCTGACCCAGGTCATGGCCCAGGCGTTGCGCTCACCGCCACGCCAGGCGGTGGTTGAACTGACCGACCGCGAACGCCAGGTGTTGAAAACCATCGCCAGCGGCTTCAGCAACAAGGTCATCGGGCACAAGCTGGGCATCACCGAAGGGACAGTCAAGGTTCACGTCAAGAACCTGCTGCACAAACTCGGTTTGCGCTCGCGGGTCGAAGCGGCGGTGTGGGCCATGGAGCATCTGCGTAGTGCGGGCTGACGGCCATGCCTCCTTGGAGGTAGGCCTGCAGAGGCATAGGTCAACCGGCCTGCGCTCTCTACTATGACCGTCAGCGGAGGTACGCCATGCTGACCCACCCTTCCATCGTTTTAACGTTGCGCCGTCATCATCTGTTCAGCCAATTGCCGGAGAAAGTCTTCGAGGAAGTCTGTGCCCTGGCCATGCTCAAGCGCCTGCCCTGTCACAGCACGCTCATGCATCAGGGCGATCCGGCCAAACGCTTTTTTCTGCTGGTCAGCGGCCAGGTCAAGTTGTACCGGCTCACTGGCGAAGGCCAGGAAAACCTGGTGGAGATCATCCAGCCCGGGCAAACCTTTGCCGAAGCGCTGCTGTTCAGCCAGGCCCGGCTCTACCCGGTGAGCGCCACCGCGTTGAAGGACAGCGTGCTGGTCAGCATCGAGGGCACCCACTATCGCAATGCGCTGGAGGACCAGCCGAAAGTCTGCCTGGCGATTCTGGCGAGCATGAGTGTTCACCTGCACTTGCGGCTGCGGGACATCGACACGTTGACCATGGCGAGCGCGAGCCGTCGGGTGATCAATTTCCTGTTTCAGGAACGCAACCCGGTCACCGGCCAGATTGTCTTGCAGATGTCCAAACGCCTGGTGGCGTCGAAGCTGGGGATTCAGCCGGAAACCTTTTCGCGGATTTTGCACCGCCTGGTGGACAGCGGCCTGATCGCCATGGAGCGACGTCACATCAGCATCCTCGCGGAAGAGGACCTGGCGGCGTTCCAATAACCGGAATTGACTGCCATCAATGCGCAATGCCCCGTGCCTTGCACACTTGAACACCCCATCAACGGAGAGCATCAATGCCCCCTTCGACTTTGCCTCTGGTCTATGCCTGTTCCGGTTGTTCCAATGTTGCGCAACTGGCCAACACATTGGCTGTGCGCCTGGATCGCAGTGGCGTTGCTGAAATGTCCTGCATCGCCGGTGTCGGCGGGCATGTGGCCGCGCTGGTCAACAAGGCGCGGTCGGGGCGGCGGATTTTTGCGCTGGATGGTTGCCCGCTGCAATGTGTCGAGAACTGTCTGAAGCAGCATGGATTGCATGCGGATGTGCATTTGATTCTGAGTCATTACGGGTTGCGTAAACGTTATGGCGAGGATTGCACCGAGGCGCAGAGCGATGAGTTGTTTGAGGGGATCAGGGGGTTGATTGTCAGTGATACCCGGCAGCATGAAAGCCGGGCTTGAGGGCAGCGAACATTCCCTGTAGGAGCCGGCTTGCCGGCGATGGCTGTGTTTCGGCTGACGAGTTTTTTGATGGGGTACATATCCATTGCTGCGGTAACGGCCGCTATTGGTTTCGCCCTTACGGCGAGTCACTTGGAACAGCCCCAAGTAACCAAGGGCTCTTGCCCCTTTCGTTCGGTGCCTCGCTAAGGCTCGGCATGCCCTCGCTCCGGTCCTGCTCCGTGGGCCCGCCGCCATCGGCCATCCATGGCCGGGGGCGGCTAACCCGGCATCCATGCCGGGTTGCCCACTACGCAGAACCTCCACTCGGCCTCTCGAGGGGGCGTGTACCTCAAGATCAAAAGCTGAAGGCGAGCTGACGCTCGGCCTGATGAGTGGTGAAAATCAAAAGCGTACGTGCCCCCTGTAGGAGCCGGCTTGCCGGCGAAAAACGCCCGGACAACGCGTTTATTCAGACAGCCCGCGTTATCGTTAGCGTCCATCGCCGGCAAGCCGGCCCCTACAGGGAATGTGTACGCCTGACATCTCAGATCAACCACAAAGCCCCTGCAGCATCGTCATGCGAATCCGATACGCGGGCATGACACCGATCAACTGTAGGAGCCGGCTTGCCGGCGAAAATTGTCTGGGCAACGCGTTCATTTAGACAGCCCGCGTCATCGTTGACGTCCATCGCCAGCAAGCCGGCTCCTACAGGGGAATGCGTACGATCATAGAGACAGGTCGGCTGGCAGGCCGCCTCGCTTTGGCTTTTGATTTTGATTTTGATTTTGATCTGCCCCGTCGGAAGGCCGAGTGGAGGTTCTGCGCAGTGGGCAACCCGGCATGGATGCCGGGTTAGCCGCGCACGGCCAGGGATGGCCGATCGCGGCGGGCCCACGGAGCAGGACCGGAGCGAGGGTACCCTGAGCCTAGGCGAAGGGCCGTACGTCAGGGGCAAAGCCTTTTGGTTCCTTTTCGGCGTTTGGAAAAGGGACTCGCCGTAAGGGCGAAACCATAAGCCGTCGTTACCGAAGGAATGGATATGTACACCTGAAAAAATTCGGCGCCTGACATAAAGCCATCGTCGGAACGCCGCCCGCAGCAAGCCGGCTCCTACAGGTCACCCCGCCGCCAGCCCCTTCCCCGCCCGCTCCAGATTCCGCCACAACCAGACCGGCAACACATCAGGATCAAGACTGTCGATCAAATTCTTCAACGCCAACCCCAACTCAGTATCACCCTCAATCACCAGACGCCGACGAAAAAACAGCGTATCAGGATCCTCCTGACGACTGGCCAACAGTAAAAACTCACGCCAGTTCCCGCTGATGGTCACAGCCGCCGTAGCATGCTCGGCAATCCGCAACCCCTGACGACTGAGCGTCAAGTACCAGGACAACCCCAGATCCGGAATCCGCAAACACAACCAACGCCCGCGCAACACCTCAAACTCGCCATCACGCAACGGCTCGGCGAGGCAACGATTGAGCGCCTGCTGCAACGCCAGGCGCTGCACGGCAAACGGCACCCGACGCACCAGCGGCAACAACCGGTCGGCACCTTTGAGCAGCCACTTTTTTCGGTTCAGCACAGGCCAACCTCCTCGACGCGCAACATGCCGGCCTGGCCATGCCAGTAGCCATTGCACCCTTCGACAAACAGCGGCGGCATCTCGCCCGAACGAACCCGCTGATAACTGTCAATCACCTCAGCCATGCCCTGCGCACGTGGGCTCAGGCGCAACAGATCGGCGCCGCAGTCCACCAGCCCGGAATAATCGGCGAGCAAATTGGTGACTTCGGCCGACATGGTCTGAATACCGTTGAGGGTAAACAGCGCCTGCCCTTCCTGGCTGGTCAGCGCCATGCCGTCGGGGTAGTTGATGCAGCAAAACTGGCAGTCGTCCTTGGGCCGGTTTTCCGCGCGGGCAGTGAAACAGCGGGCGGAATAGGCCAGGGGCAAATGCCCATAGGCAAAAATTTCAACTTCCGGCACCGCACGCCCAAGTTCACGGACCTGCCCGATCACATCGCGGATCAGCGCCGCCGAACACTCCACGGGCGGCACCCAGCGCGTCATTCCGCAGTCGAGCAGTTGCGCCAGCGAGTGGCCGTTGTACAGGTTGAGGGCCGGGCCACCCACGAACGGCAACTGGCGCTCGGCGAGGAACTGCACCGCGCCCATGTCATTGGCCTCCACCAACAGTTGGCCGTTGTCACACAGGCGGCGCAGGCTGGAAAGTTCCGACGCTGCTTCGATCAGCGTCAAACTGGAGATCACCAACTGCGCCCGGCTGCACTCCTGTAACTCACGCCCCAGTCCCAACCACTGATCCAGTGAAAAGGCCCGGCGTTTCGAGCACACGGTTTCCCCCAGGTAAATCACGTCCAGGGGCATGGCCGACATCTCGGCGTAAAAGTTGCTGAGTTGCTCCTTGTCCCAATAAAACAGGACCGGTCCCAGGCTGAGCTTCATGTCGCGTCCCCTCATTGCCATGATCGATGATAAGCACCCAGGGTGGTCTGGCTGCCCTCGGACAAACCGGCCAGCACCTGACGCCATTCTTCCTTGACCCGAAAAGCGCCCGGCGCGCCGCGATGGGCATCCAGCGCGGCGCGCCAGACCCGGGTGACTTGCTCGACATAAGCCGGGCTGCGTTGACGGCCTTCGATTTTCACGGCTTCGACGCCGATGGCCGTCAGCTCCGGCAGCAGGTCCAGGGTGTCGAGGCTGGTAGGTTCTTCCAGGGCATGAAAGCGTTTGCCGTCGACCAGGAAACGGCCTTTGCACAAGGTCGGGTAACCGGCCGGTTCGTCGGGGGTGTAGCGGTCGATCAGGACTTCACTGAGCCGCGCGCTCAACCCTTCGGCATCCTCGCTCCAGCGCACCGCCTTGGCCGGCGAACAGACGCCGCACAGGTTCGGTGACTCGCCGGTGATGTAGGACGACAGGTGGCAACGCCCTTCGGCCATGATGCACAGGCTGCCGAAGCCGAAGACTTCAATGGGCACCGGACTGCTGGCGGCCACCTGGCGCACCTGCGCCAACGACAACACCCGTGGCAGCACGGCGCGCCGAATATCGTAGCGCTGCGCGTAAAACGCCAGCGCGGCGGCGTGGGTCGCCGAGCCCTGGACTGAGAGGTGCAACGCCAGTTGCGGATGGCGCTGGCTGGCATAGTTGAGCACCCCGGGGTCGGCGGCGATCAGCGCATCCACACCGAAATCGGCAGCACGGTCCACCGCCCGCTGCCAGCGCTCCCAGCCCTTGGGTTGCGGGTAGGTGTTGACGGCGACATAGAGTTTGCGTTGATGCTGACGGATGTGGGCGACGGCGGCGTCGAACTGTTTATCGTCCATGTTCAGCCCCGCGAAATGCCGGGCGTTGGTGTCATCGCGAAAGCCGACATACACGGCATCGGCGCCTTGGCGCACCGCCGCTTTGAGCGCAGGCAGGTTCCCTGCCGGGCAGACCAGTTGCATGGGTAATCCTCATGAAAAAAGCGGCGCTGCCAGTCTAGCCAGACCGGCAGGCACTGCCTTGACGGCAATCAATTGCCCTCACTGCATCAGGTCGGCAAAGGACAGGAACATCACGTTGTCGTGCTTGAGCACTTGCTGCTCGCAGTCGATCACTGCCAGCCCGTCAGCCCAGCACGCGGCCGTCAGCATCGCCGAGCTTTGCTGAGGGTGCAGTTCCACGCTCAACTGGCCGCCAGCGCCGGGCGTCAACCTGGCTCGCAGGTATTGCCGACGCTTGTTGCGTTGCAACCACTCGAACCCGGCGGGCACGGCCAGTGGCCGTGGCATCACGTCCGTCATACCCTGGGCCCGGAGCAAGAACGGTCGCACCACCACCAACGCGGTAATCAATGCCGCCGAAGGATTGCCGGGCACGCCGATCCACGGTTTGCCCGCCACTTCGCCAAAGGCCAGCGGTTTTCCCGGCTGCATGGCGATGCGCCAGAAATCGACGCTGCCCAGTTCCTCGATGGCGTGCTTGAGATGATCCTCCTCGCCGACCGAAACGCCGCCGCTGCTCAGCAACAGGTCGCATTCCGACGACGCCAGGCTCAAGGCGTGCCGACTGGCCGCCAGCTCATCGGCCATCACGCCGTAGTCATGCACCTCCACGCCCCATCCACGCAACAGCTCCGCCAGGCAGTAGCGATTGCTGTTGTAGATCTGTCCCGGCGCCAAGGGATCGCCCGGCTCGCGCAGTTCATTGCCGCTGCTGAGCAAACACACCTGCAACGGTCGATAGACTTCGATCCGCGCAATTCCGGCGCCGGCCAGCAATCCGATTTCCTGTGCGCGCAGGCGCTTTCCCGCCTTGAGCAGCAGGTGCCCGCGACGAACTTCTTCACCCTCTTTGCGGACGTGATCGCCAACGCTTGCGGGTGGCAACCAGACTCGCTCGCCGTCGATACGGCAACGCTCTTGCGGCACGACGGTGTCGGCGCCCGGAGGCAAGGGTGCACCGGTAAAAATCTGCACCGCTTGTTGCGCGAGCAACGGTACGCACGCCTGATCCCCCGCCGCAATTCGCCCGCCGATCAACAGCCAGCCACCCTCCTCGGGCAGGTCGACGGCCCTGAGGGCGTAACCGTCCATGGCGCTGTTGTCCCAGGCCGGCAGGTTCACCGGGGAATGAATATCCGCTGCCAGCACGCGCCCCATCGCTTGATCCAGGCGGATCATTTGCACCAGGGGCGGCGGCGGTGCCTGATCGAGCAGGCGGCTGATGGCCTCGTCCACCGGCATCAGGTTGCCGAGGTCGCACACCCGGCCGGTCATGAGCGTGTCTCGCAGGCATCAATGTTGCGTTGAGCCTGAGGTTTCAAATGCGGGGCGAAATTGCAGGGGCCGGTGCGACTGTCCAGTTGTTCTAGCAGGATCTTGTTCCAGGCCGTCCGGCAGGCACCCGGCGAACCGGGTACGCAGCACACCAGCACGCCGTTGCTCATGCCGGCCAGTGCCCGGGATTGCAGGCTGGACATGCCGATTTCCTCCAGGGATACCTGACGGAACAATTCGCCGAAACCTTCCACGTGTTTGTCCAGCAGCGGCAGGACAGCTTGCGGCGTGTTGTCGCGAGCGGTGAAACCGGTGCCGCCGGTCATCAGCACAACTTGTACTTCGGGGTCGGCGATCCACCGGGAAACAGTGGCGCGGATCTGATAGATATCGTCCTTGACCAGATCACGATCGATCAACACATGCCCGGCGGTTTGCAGCAAATCGGTCAGGGTCTGTCCCGAGGTGTCGGTGTCGAAGGTGCGTGTATCGCTGATGGTCAGCACGGCAATGTTCAGGGGTTCAAATGTGCGTTGCGCCAGATGGGCCATGTCCAGGTTTTCCCGTAGATGAGGGTATGGGCCCAAGCCTGAACCGGAATCCTTGATGAGCCTATTCCTCCAAGGAGGTACCTCTCGGGCGCATGGATTTCTGGCTGATGGGGGGATGGGTTTGTTGGGGTGTATATCCGTTGCTGCGGTGATGGCGGCTATTGGTTTCGCCCTTACGGCGAGTCACTTGGAAAAGCCCCAAGTAACCAAGGGCTCTTGCCCCTTTCGTTCGGTGCCTCGCTGTGGCTCGGCATGCCCTCGCTCCGGTCCTGCTCCGTGGGCCCGCCGCCATCGGCCATCCCTGGCCGGGGGCGGCTAACCCGGCATCCATGCCGGGTTGCCCACTGCGCAGAACCTGCGCTCGGCCTCTCGAGGGGGCGTGCACCTCAAGATCAAAAGCTGAAGGCGAGCTAACGCTCGGCCTGATGAGTGGTGAAAATCAAAAGCAAACGCGATTCCCTGTAGGAGCGAGGCTTGCCCGCGAAAAACGACCGGACAACACGTTCATTCACACAGCCCGCGTTATCGTTGACGTCCATCGCTGGCAAGCCAGCTCCTACAATTTTGACCGTGTGAACCCAATCCCGTGTAGGAGCCGGCTTGCTGGCGATAGCGGTGTGTCAGTCGACACATTTATTGACTGGACGGACGCCATCGCCAGCAAGCCGGCTCCTACAGGGGATTGGTGTACATGTCCGGAATGAGTGAACGCAGCAAAGAGCCAGGTCGGCTTTCAGGCCGCCTCGGCGGCTGTGGCGGTAGTCGCACCCTCGAGAGGCCGAGCGCAGGTTCTGCGCAGTGGGCAACCCGGCATGGATGCCGGGTTAGCCGCCCCCGGCCATGGATGGCCGATGGCGGCGGGCCCACGGAGCAGGACCGGAGCGAGGGCATGCCGAGCCACAGCGAGGCACCGAACGAAAGGGGCAAGAGCGCTTTGGTTACTTTCGCGCTTTTCGAAAGTGACTCGCCGTAAGGGCGAAACCAATAGCCGCCATCACCGAAAAAACGGATATACACACCAACAAAGCCACCCCACCATTTCCCATCGGGCTCAAGGCGCCAAACGGCTCCGTTTCCAGACACCGTCATGCAAGCGATAGTCAATACGGTCATGCAACCGGTCAGCACGTCCCTGCCAAAACTCCAGACGCTCAGGATGCAGACAATAGCCGCCCCATTGCTCAGGTCGCGACACAGTCTGCCCGACGAAGCGTTTGATCGTGTCAGCCAACAGCAATTCAAGCGCTGCCCTACTCGCCAGCGGACGGCTTTGCGGTGAAGCCCAGGCGCCGAGACGACTGGCCATGGACCGGGAATCAAAGTACTCATCCGACAGCGCCGGATCCAGCCTCGAGACGCGACCTTCAATACGCACCTGCCGCTCCAGCCCCGGCCAGAAAAACGTCATGGCGGCATAAGGATTGGCGGCCAGTTGCTGCCCCTTGTCACTCTGGTAATGACCGAAGAACGTAAACCCTTCCTCGCTCAAGCCCTTGAGCAACAGGACACGACAGTGCGGCCGCCCATCGCTGTCGACCGTCGCCAGCATCATGCTATTGGCTTCGACAGGCGCGCTCTCGGTGTCGCGGGCCAGTTGCAGCCATTGGCGAAACATCACCAAAGGGTCATCCAGCGCATGCTCGTCCTGCAAGCCATACAAGGTGTAGTTGCGGCGCATTTGGGCCAGGGAAAGCGGCATGACAGTGATCTCCGGAAGGTTTTGCTCAGTGTGCGAGGCACTGCGCCAACCGACCTTGACCGCCATCAACAGTGTCGATTACTTGAGCCGCAGACGCCGCGCCAGTTTGTGCAAATTGCTCGGATCGACTTCCAGAATCCGCGCCGCGCTGGCCCAGTTTTCCCCGGACAGGCTCAGGGCCTGGAGAATTTTCTTGCGTTGATAATCGTCGACGGCTTCACCCAGCGGCTGGAATGGCAGATCAGCCGGAGCGGCGTCGCAAGGCTCAGAAACAACCTGCGGTGCGTTCGGAGCACTGTCGAGATCAAGAATCTCGGGCTCCAGTGTCATGATCAACGCACGACTGCTGCCGCGACTGAGCTGCTTCAAGGCGGCACGACTGATCACATGCTCGAGCTCGCGCACGTTGCCCGGCCAGGTATACGCCAGCAGCGCGCGTTCCGCCGCCGGCGACAGACGCAAGCCACGCAGGCCGAGCCGCGCCCGATTAAGCTCAAGAAAATGCCCGGCCAGCATCAACACGTCATTGCCGCGTTCGCGCAACGAAGGGATCGGCACCGGGTACACCGAGAGACGGTGATACAGATCAGCCCGAAACAGGCCATCGCGGATGCTGTCCGGCAAGTGCCGATTGGTGGCGGCGATGATGCGCACATCGACATGCAGCGGCTTGTCCGCGCCCAGGCGCTGGATCTCGCCGTTCTGCAAGGTGCGCAGCAATTTCGCTTGCACACTCAATGGCAACTCACCGACTTCATCGAGAAACAGCGTGCCACCGTTGGCCGCATCGAAGCGCCCGGCACGGTCACCCGTGGCACCGGAGAATGCGCCTTTGACGTGTCCGAACAATTCACTCTCCGCCAACGACTCGGGCAAGGCCGCGCAGTTGACCTGAATCAGCGGCTTGTGGCTGCGCCGCGACAGACGATGCAAGCGCCGGGCGAACAGCTCTTTGCCAACGCCGGTCTCGCCCAGCAGCAACACCGGCAGATCGGAGTCGGCCAACACGTCCAGCTCATTGAGTAGCTGATGCAACACCTCACTCTGCCCGAGGATCTCGCCCTCCTCGACCGGCATTCGCAAATCCTGAGGATCGCTGCGGGACAGGCGCAAGCTGCGGTTTTCCTGTTCCAGGCGAGTGACCCGCACGGCTGCTTCGATCTGCAAGGTGCAGCGCTTGAGTTCCTCCCGTGCTCGGCTGTCGAAGGTTCCGGCGTGCAGCGCATCGAGGGTGATCGCGCCCCAGATCCGGCCTTCGACATACAGGCTCACGCCCATGCAGTCGTGCACCGGCAGTGGTTCGCCGATGTGGTTGTCGAGCAATCCGTCGTAAGGATCCGGCAGGCGACTGTCGGGCTCGAACCAGACAGGTTCGCGCGACGCCATGATCGCCGCCAGCCGAGGATGCTGGGCGATGACGAAGCGGCGTCCCAACGCTTCATGCACCAGCCCCACCGTCGCCACGGGCCTGAGGCTGTCGTCATCCAGACGCAACAAACCCACCGCGCCACTGTTGAAGTATTGGCGCAGGGTCTGGACCAGTCGTTGCAACCGCACGGCATTGGGCAACTCGACAATCAGGTCGGCCGCCAGGCTTTCACGCAGCATGGTTTTAATTACCCTCTATGGTGGGATTCACCCTAATGCGTCAGGGTGCGCATCACCACAACTAAAAATAAATTCATATTTATCAATCAGTTAAATATGGCACGCCGGATGCAACAAGCCAGGAGAACCGTTGAAACCCAAGCAAGGAACCCCTGATGAGCCAGACCCTACTGGAACAAAGCCTCGGCCAACTGGCCTGCGACATTCCCGGCGCCACCCGAATCTTTCACAACTTCAAACTGGACTTCTGTTGCGGCGGGCATAAAAGCCTGCGGGAAGCGGCCCTTGGCAAAGACCTCGATCCGCTGCTGATTGCCGATGCCCTGGAAACCCTGCAAGACACCGGCGAAACCCAGCACGATTGGCGCACCGAGACGTCCGAGGCGTTGATTGCCCACCTCCTGACGCGCTACCACGCCCGCCACCGCGAGCAACTGCCGGAACTGATCCGCCTGGCCCGACGTGTCGAGCAAGTGCACGGTGCGCGCAGCACCTGTCCCAACGGCCTGGCCGATCTGCTGAGCGACATGCAGCAAGAACTCGAAGGCCACATGCTCAAGGAAGAACAAGTGCTCTTCCCGATGCTGCAACAGGGCATCGGCCCGCAGGCCGCACCGCCGATCCAGGTGTTGCGTTTCGAACATGATCAACATGGCGAAGCGCTGGAACAGATGCTCGCCCTGACCCACCACATCACCCCGCCGGCGGATGCCTGCAACACCTGGCGTGCACTCTATCGCGGGTTGCTGGAATTCAAGGACGACCTGATGCAACACATTCACCTGGAAAACAACGTGCTGTTCATCAACGCCCTGAACCCACACCACTGATCACACTTTTCGCGAGCAGGCTCGCTCCCACAGGGATCAACATTCCCCTGTGGGAGCGGGCTTGCTCGCGAATGGCGTCACCTCAGAACTACCGGCTTTACAGCGCCATCAGCCGTGCCAATAGAACATCGCCTTGGCCAGGATCACGATCAACACCATGTGCCCGAGAATGCTGCGGCGAATCCAGGTCGCACGGGTCGTGGACAGCCGCGCGCTTTTCAGCCAATACGCCAGCAGCAGGTAATGGCCGATGATGCTCAGGGCCAGGATGATTTTCAGGCTCAGCAAAGTGCCAAAACTGCTGGCCAGCGGCTGGCTCAAAACACCACGGTGTTGCCAGGCGAGCGCGATGCCGGCGCCATACAACAGCAACACCACACCGTGCAGCACCTTGCGCGAGCGCACGGCAATCGCCTGATCCGCCGTCGCTCGCGCCGCTTCTGCCAGCGGCTGGCGGGCGCGGTGCCAGATCACCACTTCGAAAAACAGCGTGCCGATGAAGGCGATGGCTGCCAGCAAATGCGTAATCAACAAAAAGGGATACATCATCGCCCGCCTCCATTCTTTGGCCTGCTCATCCCGGATGACCGTCGACCCGGGCCCGCAGCAGCATCGGCCCATAACGCCAGGCGTACAGCGCAAACGCCAGCGTCCAGCACAGACCGGCCAGCCACAGCGCCGGCAAAGGGAAAAACACAATCAACACGACCCGACTCAGACACGCCAGGTTGAGCAAAATGAACGCCAAGGTCATGCCCGACGGTGGCTCCAGCGCACGGCCGGTATGCCCGAGCGTTACCCGCGCGATCATCGCCAGCACCAGACCACCCATGGCGCCGATTGTCAGGCAATGCACTGCCAGGCTCGGGTTCAGCGGCACGCCGAAATGCCACAGCGCCATGCCGAGACAGGCCACCGCCAGCCAGCCGTAAGCCAGGTGCAGCGACCACAACAACGGCACGCGCCACAGGCCGCGATCTTGCCAGCGCACCAGGCGCACCAGATGCCCAGCCCCCAGCACCGCGAACAACAAACCTACCCAGACATTGGCGTTGAGCGCAGGGCCGACGGCATACAGCAACGCCACCAGTGGCGAGCCAATCAGCAGCAGCCAATCCAGCCATGGCCAAGGGGCAACAGCGTCAACCCGGCCGAGGCCGCGCTGGGTGAAGAATGGAATCACGCGGCCGCCGATCAACCCCATCATGGCCGCCACCAGCCAGATGCCGGTCAGCACGCCCTGACGCTGCCAGCCCTCATGACCTGCGACCAGCCCCGACACGGACAACCCGTCAGCCCCGGCCAGCAACAGCAGGACCACCACAATCGGGTAGTTACGCTTTTGCCGCACCTTCCACAACGTGAAGCCCATCAACGCCGCCACCGCCAGCGGGAACGCCATTTCCAGCACCACCAGCAGCGGCCACGGGGCATTGACCAGCCACGCCACGCGCGCCGCCAACCACAGCAGCGCCAGCGCGGCCAACGGTTTGCCGCTGAGGCCGGGGCGACCGGTCCAGGTCTGTACGGCCGTCAGCAGGAAGCCAGCAATAATCGCCAGCCCGAACCCGAACAGCAATTCATGTCGATGCCAGCTCAGCCAACCACCGGCCGGCTGCCACGCGGACAACGAACCGCTGAAGGCCGCCAGCCAAAGCGGGATGACCAGCACGGCCAACAGGCCGCCCGCGAGGAAGAACGGCCGAAAGGCCAGACGTAACAGCGGCGCGATGGCCATCGCTTTACGGCGGTCAAGCACTTGCATAAAGCCACTCCTCTACCTTGTTGCTGACCTGGCGCCAACCTGCGCGCGAGGTAATTCCGGGTGCAATCATCGGGTATTGCCGAGCAATTGCCTTTGTCGCAGATCAAGTGTGCAAGGGCCGTGCCCCCGCTCCAGATCAACGGCTGGCGGCACTTCCTAGCTGTAACGGTAGCTGATGCAGGGTAAAAATGACCATTTAATGGTTGTTTTTACCCTGATTGCATGGGTCTTTTTTACCCTGACCGTCTACAGCCCCAATAAACAAAGGCCTTCAGGCATGGCCCGCGTCTTGCTCAAGCCTCGGGAACTCAAAGCAAACTCGATCCCGGGAGTCCTCATGAAAAAAGTCGTCCAGCCACTGGCCTGGTTTGTGGTGTTGACCTCCGTCCTGGCGGTAGCCAGCGGCATCTCCCTGGGCCTTGTCTGATTCTTGATCGCAAGCCACCTCCTCAACCTTCAGGATGAATTCCCATGGTGCTTCATCGCGTCCATCACCAGATTCTGCGCAGTCATCACTTGTTCGAGCCGTTGAATGAAGAACAGCTGGATGAATTGATGAGTACCAGCCAACTGCTGAGCATCGACAAAGGCGAGCCGTTGTTCCGTCAGGGCGAGCCGGCCGATTCGTTCTATTTCGTGATTGCCGGGGCGGTGAAGATCTACCGCCTGACACCCGACGGGCAGGAGAAAGTATTCGAGGTGCTCAGCGATCGGCAAACCTTCGCCGAAGCGATGATGCTGATGGACACCCCCAACTATGTGGCCTCGGCCGAAGCGGTCTGCCCTACCCAGCTCTACCGGTTATCCAACAGCACCTACATGCGTTTGCTGCAGAACAACAGCCGGCTGACCTTCGCACTGCTGGGCAAGCTCTGCGTTCGCCTGCACCAGCGGGTCAACGAAATCGAAACCCTGTCACTGAAAAACGCCACTCACCGGGTCGTGCGCTATCTGCTGACGCAACTGGTGCGCCAGCAAACCATCGACAGTCAATTCGAACTGCCGATGGCCAAGCAACTGATTGCCGGGCACCTGTCGATCCAGCCGGAAACGTTCTCGCGCATCATCCGCCGCCTGATCGATGAAAAAATCATTACCCAGGATGGCCGCCAGATCGCCATTCTTGATCGTCCACGCCTGGAACAGTTCGAGTGAGCGCCATGCCCGTCTGCCTGTATTGCCAGCACGCCAACCCCTCAAAAGAAACCGAATGCCGCCACTGCGGCATGCCCCTGCCGGCACTGGCCGAACGCGCCGGGGAGCGTCGGCAGCATCGGTTCATGTGGTTCTGCATCGGCCTCACGATCTTTTGCGTGGCGATGTTTTTCTGGCTGCCGCGTTGATGCTGCGCGACGCACTGTAGGAGCGAGCCTGCTCGCGATGGATCTGAGGACGACGCGTTGAATCAGGACGTACGCGTTATCGTTAACCTCCATCATCGGAACGCCGCCCGAGACAAGCTCGCTCCGACAGGAAGGGTCATGGCTGGGTCAACTGGCGATACAACTGCGGTAAGCGCAGAGGCAGTTGTTCGGGCTGGCGGATCAAGGTGTAGCCATTGGCGCCGAACATGTACGGCAAGTAGTCCCCGGCCTCGCGATCAATCGTGATACAGAACGGCGTCAATCCCTGGCGCCGCGCCTCCCGCACCGCCTCGCGGGTGTCTTCGACACCGTAGCGGCCCTCATACAAATCCAGATCATTCGGTTTGCCGTCGGTCAGCAACAGCAACAATTTGCTGCGTCGTTTGCTGGTGCCCAGCAGTTTGGTGGCCTGGCGAATGGCGGCGCCCATGCGTGTGTAATAACCCGGCTTGAGTCCCTGGATGCGACCTCGGGTGTTGTCGTCATAACGCTGGGTGAACGACTTGAGTTCTTGCATGCGCACTTGCTGGCGACGCAACGAGGAAAACCCGTACAGGGCAAAATCATCACCCAGCACCGACAGGGTTTCGCCGAACAGCAGCAGGCTGTCGCGAATAACGTCGATGACACGATGTTCATCGTTGAGATGGGCGTCGGTGGACATCGACACATCGGCCAGCAACAGGCACGCAAGGTCGCGGCGGGTCTGGCGTTGTTCCATGAACAAACCCCGTTCGGCGCACTCGCCATGCTCGCGTTCAACGTGAAAATCCAGCCAGGCCTGCATGTCCAGTTCAGAACCCTGGGGTTGCTGGCGTAACCACTGGCGGTCGTTGCGCAGGTGCTCAAACTGGCGGCGCAAACGTCGCGCCGAGGCCTTGAGCCGTGGCGGTAGCGGCTGCGCTTCACAGTCGCGCGGCACCATCATTTGCAGATTGACGAAGCTGTCCTGCATCCGTTGCTTGCGATAGTCCCACTCCGGCAACTTGATGCCCTCGCCCAAGGGAATATCGTCGACATCGGCCGGCGGCAGATCCAGGTGCAGCTTGAGGCCACCGCCCTTGCGCAGGCGGGTGCGCGACAGCGTCAGTTCGTCCAGGTCATCGGCAACCCGGGCGGCGTCCGGGTCTTCGCTGTCGTCCGACCAGCGATCCAGATCCACGTGTTCGGTCCAACTGAACAGGTTCTCCAGGCGCACCACCAACAGCCCGCCATCACGGGTGCTTTCATCGATCCGCGTGGCGCGTTTGCGTCCGCTTTTCTGTTCGCCGGGTGGCGTGGTCAACGACTCTTCGGATTCATCGCCCAGATCCGCTGCCTGCGCACTGGCGAAATTTTGCGGCGGGTACAACCACAATGGCAGCGGCCAGGCAGCGCGTTCGCTACGAGGAAAATGCTCGACACTGCCCGGCTCACGCAACGCCTGGCATAACGCCCGTTCCAGCGCGGCTTCGCTGCGGTTCAACGAGGCCGGATCCGGGCGTAATTGCAGATGCGCATCGACCAGGCGTTGATAGCGGACGCGCAACGCGGGGAAGCGCTGCAACAGCTGTTGCGTCCAGCGCTGATTGTCCCGACCCCAGTGACGCATCGGCCCGGCCTGCGCCGCCAGCAGCGCGAGCCAACGATAGAGTTCTTCGTTCAGAGCGACGTCAGGAAACACCGCCAGGCTCGACGGCAGCCGAAGATTCGCCGCGTCGCACCACGCCAACGGCACTTGTTTGCAGGTGCCGGCGATCTGCTGCAACACGTTGCGCCGCAGCAGCAGATCGCGGTCGCTGGCGGCTTCGACGCCGACACCGTTGGCACCGCCCATAGCACGAAACAACAGCGCCAGCGGGCGTTGCTGGCTGATCAGCTCAACGCGTGCCTCGGGGAAATCCGCACTGGCGCGCCGGGTGATGAAACGGTGCCAGACACTGCCGACCCACTCTTCCAGTTCAACGGTAAAGGCCATGGTAGTTGCCCTTTTTCCAAAGCAAAAAAACGGCCCGCTGTCTCAGCCGGGCCGACCTTTTCTAGCCGTTATGCAGGCTCATGACGGAACCACGGCAGCCGGGGCGCGCAAAGCGGCGCGGCCACGTTGCTTGAAGCTGAACAAGTAGCAGAGCAACCCGGCGAAGAACCCCACACCGGAACCCAGGCGGGCCCAGAACAGCACTTGCAAATGTTCGACCGTGGACATGAAGGGCAACGCGATTCCGTCGGCCTGCCAGCGTTGCAGGTAGACCTGCACGACACCGGCAGCGGTGAGGAACAATGTGATCATCACCATCGACAGGGTCATCAACCAGAAGCCCCAGATCTCCAGCGTCTGCGAGCGCTCGTCGCCGGCTTCACCCAAGCCGCGCAAGCGTGGCATGGCGTAGCTGATCAAGGTCATCACGATCATCGCGTAAGCGCCGTAGAAGGCCAGGTGACCGTGAGCCGCCGTCAGTTGCGAACCGTGGGTGTAGAAGTTGACCGGGGCCAACGTGTGCAGAAAACCCCAGACGCCCGCACCGAAGAACGCCGTAACGGTGGTGCCCTTGGCCCACAGTGTGGCCGCGCGATTCGGGTGTTGCCGACGACGGTTCTTCACCATGCTGAACGCGAAGATCACCATGGCCAGGAACGGCAGCGGTTCCATGGCGGAGAAGATCGAGCCGACCCACAACCAGACCTCGGGCGCACCGATCCAGAAGAAGTGGTGACCGGTGCCGATGATCCCGGTAATCAGCGCCATGGCGATGATCACGTACAGCCATTTCTCCACGACTTCCCGGTCTACCCCGGTGATCTTGATCAGCACGAAGGCGAGCATCGAACCCATGATCAATTCCCACACGCCTTCCACCCAAAGATGCACCACCCACCACCAGTAAAACTTGTCACGGGCGAGGTTGCCGGGGTTGTAGAAGGAGAACAGGAAGAACACCGCGAGCCCGATCAACCCGGTCATCATCACCATGCTGACGGTGGTCTTGCGACCTTTGAGCAGGGTCATGCCGATGTTGTAGAGGAAGCCCAGGCACACCACCACGATGCCCATCTTGGTGATGGTCGGCTGTTCGAGGAACTCCCGGCCCATGGTCGGCAGCAACTCGTTGTGGGTCAGCCTGGCCAGGCCCGCATAAGGCACCAGCAGGTAGCCCAGGATCGTCAGCACACCGGCGGCGGCGAACACCCAGAACAGGAGGATTGCCAGTTTCGGGCTGTGCAGCTCTCGGTCGGCTTCTTCCGGGATCAGGTAGTAAGCCGCGCCCATGAAGCCGAACAGCAGCCAGACAATCAACAGGTTGGTGTGCACCATCCGCGCCACGTTGAACGGAATGATCGGGAACAGAAAGTCGCCGATCACGTATTGCAGGCCCATGATCAAACCGAACAGCACCTGACCGAGGAACAGGATCAGGGCAAACACGAAGTACGGTTTGGCCACGGCTTGCGAGGCGAATTTCAGATGTGGATTGGCAATGCTCATTGCTCAGCCCTCCTTGTTTGGCGGCCAGCCATTGGTGTTGATGTTCGAGCTCCATTTGAGGAACTCGGCGATGTCATCCACCTCCTGGTCACTCAATTTGAACTGAGGCATCGCGCGCCGGCCCGGTACGCCCAGCGGCTGCATTTTCATCCAGGCATGCAGGAAAGGTTTGAAGCCCTGCTCCCCGCCGCGCCGCTGAAAGACGTTGCCCAGCTCAGGCGCAAAGTAGGCGCCCTCGCCCAGCAGCGTGTGGCAGCCGATGCAGTTGTTTTGCTCCCAGACTGTTTTGCCGCGAATCACTGATTCGGTTAATTGCGCTTCGTTACTGCGCACCGGGAAGGTCTGTTCCGTGTGGTAGGTCAAGGCCAGGAATACCAGGAAGAAGAAGATGCTTCCCCCGAAGTAGATGTTCCTGGCCATGCCTTTGGTGAAGGTCTCTGACATGGTCGCTTCCTCTTTGCTTGGCCCGTCCATGATAGGAAGCGAAGGGTTGAAACCTGCTTGATGGCGATCAAGAAACTCCGATGGTTTTGCTCGGGTATTACCGACACCACAGATCGAATGTGGGAGCGCTTTGTGTCAGGCGGTCGGTTTTTTTTGAGGGGGGGGGTACATATCCGTTTTTGTGGTGTTGGCGGCTATTGGTTTCGCCCTTACGGCGAGTCACTTTCGAAAAGCGCGAAAGTAACCAAAGCGCTCTTGCCCCTTTCGTTCGGTGCCTCGCTAAGGCTCGGCATACCCTCGCTCCGGTCCTGCTCCGTGGGCCCGCCGCCATCGGCCATCCATGGCCGGGGGCGGCTAACCCGGCATCCATGCCGGGTTGCCCACTACGCAGAACCTCCACTCGGCCTCTCGAGGGGGCGACCACCGCGACAGCCGCCGAGGCGGCCTGAAAGCCGACCTGGCTCATTTTGTGTACGCGTTGTCCTTCTTTGATGCGTTCACTCATTCCGGACATGTACACCGCTCCCCTGTAGGAGCCGGCTTGCTGGCGATTGCGTCTACCCAGCCAATACATACGTCGACTGACCCACCGCCATCGCCAGCAAGCCGGCTCCTACAAGAGATTGGGTTCACACGGTTTGAAATTGTAGGAGCTGGCTTGCCAGCGATGGAGGTCAACGATAACGCGGGCTGTCTGAATGAACTCATTGTCCAAACGCTTTTCGCCGGCAAGCCGGCTCCTACAGGGAATCGCGTTTGCTTTTGATTTCCACCACTCATCAGGTCGAGCGTTAGCTCGCCTTCCGCTTTTGATCTGAGCGCCCCCTCGAGAGGCCGAGCGCAGGTTCTGCGCAGCGGGCAACCCGGCATGGATGGCCGATGGCGGCGGGCCCACGGAGCAGGACCGGAGCGAGGGCATGCCGAGCCACAGCGAGGCACCGAACGAAAGGGGCAAGAGCCCTTGGTTACTTGGGGCTCTTCCAAGTGACTCGCCGTAAGGGCGAAACCAATAGCCGCCATCACCGCAGAAACGGATATGTACTCAATCAACCACCACCAACATCCCCCCCACAACCACCGCCAACACCAACGCCCAACTCACCAACAACCGACGCCACAATCGCGGCGCATGGCGCATTTCCATGAAGCCATCAGTAATCAACCAGGCCTTGACAACCGCCACCAGCAAAATGGCCACGGACAACAACCCTGTCGCGCCCGACTGCGCCAGCAACACAGTGCTTACGCTCAGCGTGGCCAGCGCTGCCCAGCAGACAAACAAGAACCTGGAAGCAGACATGAAAACCTCATCAACCCAGCACGTAAACCAGCGGAAACAACACCACCCAGATCAGATCAACCATGTGCCAATACAACACGCCGGATTCAAATCCGCTGCGATTACTGGCGTCGTACAACCCACGACGGCAACGCTCGGCCAGCCATCCGAGGATGAACATGCCAAGCAACACATGAAGAAAATGAAACCCGGTGAGGATCCAGTACAGCGTGAAAAACGTGTTGTGCTCCATCCCCAGCCCCGAGCCCAGCAAGTGTCGGTACTCGGTGACTTTCAACACCACATAGACACTGGCGACGAACAACGCGGCCAACAGCCAGACAGCACCGTGGCGAGGCCGTGAGCGCCTGACTTGCGCCTGCGCCAGCGCCGCGAACAGCCCGGCGGTCAGCAGGCTCAGGGTCATCGCCAGACCGGTCGACGTGTTCAGCAACAGACGGCTTTCGCTGAACAGCTGCGGCTTGAGCGCCTGGGTCACGGCGAACGCCAGAATCAGAATGGCAAACACCGACAGCTCGGCCAGAATGAAAAACCACATCGCCAGATCGCCCGGCAAATGCCTGGGCGCGACGCCGCCGGGTTCAACCGAAGTGGACATCAACCACGTCCATCAGCGCCGCGACGGTCAGCGGATCGTCGCTCAATGGTTCGGCCAGGCAGGCCATGCACGCCTCACGCGGGCTCATGCCGGCGCGGATCATTCGTGCGGTGAAAATCAGCAACCGCGTCGAAGCGACTTCCTCCAGATCATGCTGATCAAGCCGCCGTAGCGCCTGCCCCAGCCTGACCACTTGCGCCGCCAGCGCGCTGTCCACCTGAGCCTCGCGGGCAACAATGCGCTCCTCTTCGGCCACCGGCGGGTAATCGAAACGCATCGCCACGAAGCGTTGTCGGGTACTGGGTTTCATGCCTTTGAGCAGGTTCTGGTAACCGGGGTTGTAGGACACCACCAGCATGAAGGACGGCGGCGCCTGCAACACTTCGCCGGTGCGCTCCAGGAACAACTCGCGACGATCGTCGGCCAGCGGATGCAACACCACCACGGTGTCCTGGCGCGCCTCGACCACTTCGTCGAGATAACAGATGCCGCCTTCACGCACCGCGCGGGTCAGCGGTCCGTCCTGCCACCAGGTGCCCTGGGCACCGATCAGATGGCGACCGATCAAGTCAGCCGCGCTCAGGTCGTCGTGGCACGCCACGGTGTACAGCGGCAGGTTCAACCGATGCGCCATGTGCTGGACGAAACGGGTCTTGCCGCATCCGGTCGGCCCCTTGATCAGCACCGGCATGCCGTGTTGCCAGGCCTGCTCGAACAGCGCCTCCTCATTATTGAGCGGTTGGTAGAAGGGTTCGGCCTTGTGTTCGCCAGACGGGAGATGGTCCATGGGGCACCTGATTCAACAACAGAATTGAGGGACACGCTACGGCCCCCTGCGACAACCTGGCAAGTGACATGGCCGACAAACTTGATCGCCGTCAAGCGGGCATTGGCCTGCTCGGGCATAGCCTTGCAGCGCACTAAGAACCTGCGTCCTGCGCTGTCGTTCCAGCGCATCGCAAAGGTCTTGCCTGAGGAGAAATGGAATGCTGATCAGCAATAGAAAAACGTTTGCTCTGACCGTCGCCACCCTGTGTTCGACACTGGCCTTTGCGGTGTCTCACGCAGCCAGAGCCAACGAGCCCGCCGCCACACCGCCCATGGTCAAAACCGCTGGCGCTCCCGATATGAGCCGGGCCGAGTTCGATTCATCCAAGGAAATCTACTTCCAGCGCTGCGCCGGCTGTCACGGCGTGCTGCGCAAAGGGGCGACCGGCAAGCCGCTGACCCCGGACATCACCCAGTCGCGCGGGCAACCGTTCCTGGAGGCTTTGATTACCTACGGTTCACCGGCAGGCATGCCGAACTGGGGGACGTCCAATGCCCTGACCAAGGAGCAAATCACGGCCATGGCCAAGTTCGTTCAGCACACGCCGCCGACACCGCCGGAATGGGGCATGGCCGAGACGCTGAAAACCTGGAAGGTGCTGGTCAAACCCGAGGATCGTCCGAAAAAACAATTGAGCAAACTCGACCTGCCCAACCTGTTTTCGGTGACGTTGCGCGATGACGGCAAGATTGCCCTGATCGACGGCGACAGCAAGAAAATCGTCAAGCTGATCGAGACCGGTTATGCGGTGCACATCTCGCGGATCTCCGCCTCGGGCCGCTACTTGCTGGTGATTGGCCGCGACGCCCGGATCGACATGATCGACCTGTGGCCGGTGGAGCCGACCAAGGTCGCCGAAGTCAAAGTGGGCATCGAAGCGCGCTCGGTCGAGACCTCCAAATTCAAAGGCTACGAAGACAAGTACACCATCGCCGGTTCCTATTGGCCGCCGCAGTTCACCATCATGGACGGCGAAACCCTGGAGCCGAAGCAGATCGTCTCGACACGCGGCATGACCGTCGACAAGCAGGAATATCACCCTGAGCCGAGGGTCGCGGCGATCATTGCGTCCCACGAATGGCCGGAGTTCATCGTCAACGTCAAGGAAACCGGCAAGGTCATGCTGGTCAATTACCAGGACATCAAGAACCTCACCGTCACCTCCATCGACGCCGCGCCGTTCTTGCATGACGGCGGTTGGGATAGTACGCACCGCTACTTCATGACCGCCGCCAACAACTCCAACAAAGTCGCAGTGATCGACTCCAAGGAGCGCAAGTTGACCGCGCTCGTGGACGTCGGCAAAACCCCGCACCCTGGGCGCGGCGCCAACTTCGACCACCCGACCTACGGACCGGTCTGGGCCACCAGCCACCTGGGCGATGAAGGCATCTCGCTGATCGGCACCGACCCGGTCAAACACGCGCAATACGCCTGGAAACAGGTCGCCTCGATCAAGGGCCAGGGCGGTGGATCGCTGTTCATCAAGACCCACCCCAACTCCCGTCACCTGTACGTCGACACCACCCTCAACCCGGACGCAAAACTCAGTCAGTCGGTGGCGGTGTTCAATATCGACAAGCTCGACGCCGGCTATACCGTGCTGCCCATCGCCGAATACGCGGGCATCAAGCAAGGGGCGATGCGCGTCGTGCAACCGGAATACAACAAGGCCGGCGATGAAGTCTGGTTCTCCGTGTGGAGCGGTCAGGCCGACGAATCGGCGCTGGTGGTGATCGACGATAAAACCCTGAAGCTCAAGTCAGTCATCAAGGACAAACGACTGATCACACCCACCGGAAAGTTCAACGTCTACAACACCCAACACGACATCTATTGAGCTCCATCAATGCAAGGAAACACCATGAAAAATACTCTGCTTTCACTGTTCGCCCTGACCGCTGCGCTGAGCGTGCAACCGGCCATGGCCCAGGACGCGCTGGAGCTGTTCAAAAGCAAACCCTGCGCCGCCTGCCACTCCATCGACACCAAACTGGTCGGCCCGGCACTCAAGGATGTAGCGGCCAAGAATGCGGGCGTAGCCGGGGCCGCGGACACCCTGGCCAGTCATATCAAAAACGGCACACAGGGCAATTGGGGACCGATGCCGATGCCGGCAAACCCGGTCACGGATGAGGAAGCGAAGATTCTCGCGACCTGGGTCCTGACGCTCAAATAACCGCCTGGAGGGCGCCATGATGATTTTTCCAAAGGCTCTGGTTCTGGCGGCCCTCCTCCTCATTTGCGCAACCACGGTTGCCGCGCCCGACGCCCAGCGTCAGGCGCAACTCGAACACCTGCTGGCCCAGGACTGCGGCGCCTGCCATGGGCTGCACATGACCGGCGGCCTCGGCCCCGAACTGACCCGCGCAGCGCTGGCGGGCAAGTCCAGGGACAGCCTGATCGCCACCGTCACCCATGGCCGGCCCGGCACCGCGATGCCCGGTTGGGCCCCGCTGCTCAGCACCGCCGACATCCGTTGGCTGATCGATCTTCTTCTCCAGGGATATCCCGCACCATGATCCGTTCAATCCTGCTGTCAGCGGCGACCGGGCTGTTATTGTCCGCCTGCGCTCAGCCACCCTTGCGTGGCACCGGCGACTTGGGCGTGGTGGTGGAACGCGCCACCGGCAGCCTGCAAATCATCGAAAGCGACAACCGCACTTCGCTGGCCCGGCTCGAAGGGTTGGGCGACCTGTCCCACGCCTCGGTGGTGTTCTCCCGCGACCAGCGCTTTGCCTATGTGTTCGGCCGCGACGGCGGTCTGAGCAAGATCGACCTGCTGACCCGACGCATCGATCACCGAGTGATCCAGGGTGGCAACAGCATCGGCGGCGCCATCAGTCAGGACGGCAAGCTGATCGCGGTCTCCAACTATGTGCCCGGCGGGGTCAAGGTCTTTGATGCCGAAACCTTGCAGCTGGTGGCCGACATTCCCGCCACCTCGCTGGCCGATGGCAGCAAGCGTTCCCGAGTGGTCGGCCTGGTCGACGCGCCTGGCCAGCGTTTTGTGTTCAGCCTGTTTGACACCGGCGAGATCTGGACCCTGGATTTCAGCCAGGGCACCACCCCGCAGATCAGCCGCTTCACCGACATCGGCGAGCAACCCTACGACGCGCTGATCACCCCGGACGGGCGCTACTACATGGCCGGCCTGTTCGGCGAAGACGGCATGGCGCAACTCGACCTCTGGCATCCCGAGCGTGGGGTAAAGCGGGTGCTCGGTGATTACGGACGCGGCCAGGCAAAACTGCCGGTCTACAAAATGCCGCACCTTGAGGGCTGGGCCGTCGCCGACCATCAGGCCTTCGTCCCCGCTGTCGGTCGCCATCAAGTGTTGGTGATGGATTCGCGCACCTGGCAGCAGAGCGCTGTGATCCCCGTCGCCGGCCAACCGGTGTTCGTCACCTCGCGCCCGGACGGTCGGCAACTGTGGGTCAATTTCGCCTACCCGGACAACGATCGGGTCCAGGTGATCGACACCGAAACCCACGCCGTGGTCGCCGACCTGCGACCGGGCCCGGCGGTGCTGCACATGGAATTCACCGCACGCGGCGATCAGCTGTGGCTGTCCTTACGCGACGGCAATCAGGTACAGGTCTGGGACCCGTACAGCCTGAAACAGCTGAGCACCCTGCCGGCCACCGCGCCGAGCGGCATCTTCTTCAGCAGCCGCGCACAAAAAATGGGCTATTGAAATGGACCTCGACCTGCTTGCCTGCCAACTGATTGATCGCTTCCAGCATGGCATGCCGCTGTGCCCGGAACCTTACCTCGAAATGGCCCAGGTGTTGGGTTGCAGCGAGTCGCAAGTGATCGCCTGCCTGCAACGGCTGGAACTGGCCGGGGCCTTGTCGCGGATCGGTCCGGTGTTCGACCACAGCCGTGCCGGCGCCAGCACCCTCGCCGCCCTCGCCGTGCCCGCCGAACGCCTGCATCAAGTCGCCAAGCGCATCAGCCAGTACCCCGAGGTCAATCACAACTACGCGCGCGAGCATCACTACAACCTGTGGTTTGTGTTGACCGGCCCCGATCGCCAACACATCGAGCGCATTCTCGAAGAACTGGAGCACGACACCGGCCTCACCCCACTGGACCTGCCGATGTTGACCGCTTACCGCATCGACCTCGGCTTTGCTTTGGGAGAAAGCCGATGAAAGCGCCATTGAATCCCAAACAGGCACTGGCCCTGCGTCGGCACCTGGAAGGCGGGTTGCCGCTGGTCTCGCGTCCTTATCAGGCACTCGCCGAACGGATCAACGCCGAGGAAAACCAGGTGCTCGCGCAAATGCACCAGTGGCACGAGCAAGGGTTGTTCCGCCGGGTTGGCCTGGTGCTCAACCATCGCGCGCTGGGCTTTACCGCCAACGCAATGCTGGTGCTGGACATTCCGGACGCGTTGATCGACGAAGTCGGCCAGCGCCTGGGGCGAGCGCCCGGCATCACCCTCTGCTATCAGCGGCCGCGACGCCTGCCTGACTGGCGATACAACCTGTTCTGCATGGTTCACGGTCGCCAACGCGATCAAGTCGCGGCGCACATTCAGGCGCTGCTCGAAGAACACCTGCTGAGCGACCTGCCCCACCAACTGCTGTTCAGCACCCACGCCTTCAAACAATGCGGCGGGCGCTTTGCGCCCTCATCAACAGGAGCCTCCGACCGTGGATGACCTCGACCGTAGACTGATCAACCGCTTGCAACTGGGCCTGCCGCTGGTGCGCCATCCCTGGAAAGTACTGGCCGCCGAGCTGCAAAGCAGCAGCAGTGAACTGCTCGATCGGCTCCACGCACTGCTGGAAGACGGCGTGCTCACGCGCTTCGGCCCGATGTTCGACATTGAACGGCTGGGCGGTGCCTTCACGCTCGCGGCGCTGGCGGTGCCGGAAGAACGCTTCGAAGACGTCGCCGAGCAACTGCACGCCCTGCCGGAAGTGGCCCACAACTATCGACGCGAACACCCCTGGAACATGTGGTTTGTGCTCGGTTGCCCGACCGAACAAGGCATCGCCGAGACCCTGCAGCGCATTGAATCCCTGACCGGCTTGCCGCTGCTGAATCTGCCCAAAGAGGAGACCTACCATGTCGGTTTGTATTTCCCGGTCTGAAGACACCCTGGCCCATCGCCTGATCGAGCTGACCCAGACCGGCCTGCCCTTACTGGACGATCCTTGGGCCTGGCTCGCCGAGCAACTGGACTTGAGCATCGAATCCACCCTGGACTTGCTAAAGCGCTTGCAGGCCGAGGGCGCCATCCGGCGCATCGCCGCTGTCCCCAACCACTATCGCCTGGGTTATCGCTACAACGGCATGACGGTCTGGGATGTGCGCGACGCCGACATGCCGCGCCTAGGTGCGCTGATCGGTGCGCAGCCTTTCGTCAGCCATTGCTATCGACGCCCGCGCCGTGAGGACTGGCGCTACAACCTGTTTGCCATGGTGCACGGTCGCAGCAGCGAGGAAATCGACAGCTACCGCGAACACCTGCGCTACTTGCTGGGCGATGCCTGTGCCGCCGACGAGATGCTGGTGAGCAGCCGCATCCTGAAAAAAACCGGATTGCGCCTGCCACCCGCAACGCACTGAACGCGCGCCGACTCAAGGAGAGTTGCATGTTAAGGATCAGCCAATACCTGCGTGCGCTGGCCGGCCAGGCGCCCGCCCCCAGAACCAGCCCACCGGGCAGCAACCGGCCGCCCGTGGTGATCTGGAACCTGCTGCGGCGCTGCAACCTGACCTGCAAACACTGCTACGCAACCTCGGCCGACAGTGTCTTTCGCGATGAACTGGATACGCCCGCCGCACTGAGCGTGATCGATGATCTGCACGCTGCCGGGGTGAAGGTGCTCATCCTGTCCGGCGGTGAACCGCTGCTGCGTGACGATCTGTTTGTGCTCAGCGCCTACGCCCGCGCCAAGGGTTTCTTTGTTGCCTTGTCCACCAACGGCACGCTGATCGATGAGCACAACATCACGCAGATCCGTGCGGCGAATTTCGACTATGTCGGGATCAGCATCGATGGACTGGAAGCCACCCATGACGCCTTCCGCCAACTCAAGGGCAGTTTTGCCAGTTCCATGCGGGCGATCCGCCTTTGTCGCGAACAAGGTATTCGGGTCGGCCTGCGCACCACCCTGACCCAGGAAAACCATGCGCAGCTTCCCCAATTGCTGGCGCTGATGCGCGAGTACGACGTGCAAAAGTTTTACCTGTCGCACCTCAACTACAGCGGCCGCGGCAAACGCAGCCGCCAGCTCGACGCCCGGCAACAGATGAGCCGCGAGGCGATGACGCTGATTTTCGAACGCGCCTGGGAAGATATCGCGCAGGGTCGCGACAGCGATTTCGTCAGCGGCAACAACGATGCCGACGCCGTTCTGTTGCTGCAATGGGTGGGGCTGCATCTGCCCGAACATTACCCGCGCCTGGAACACATGCTGCGCGCCTGGGGCGGCAATGCCTCGGGCAGCGGCATCGCCAACATCGACAACACCGGCGAAGTGCACCCGGACACCTATTGGTGGCAACACTCGGTGGGCAACGTGCGGCACACACCGTTTCGCACGCTCTGGCTGGACCGGCCGGACACCTTGTTGCAACAGCTGCGGGCGCATCCGCGCGCCGTCGGCGGCCGCTGTGGCCAATGCCGCTGGCTGGACATCTGCAACGGCAACACCCGAACCCGCGCCTGGGCCGAAGGCGATCTGTGGGGGCAGGATCCCGGTTGCCACCTCAGCGATGAAGAAATCGGTGTGCCGCCCATCACGACAATCCCTTGCGTCATGCACTGAAGCATCCGCCTGGCAAGCCCCGGCCAACCTGATGAAGAACCAAGGACGTCCCATGTACCCATCGATTATTTTACCGGCCGCACTTGCGTCCCTGTTCAGACCGGGCGAAGTCGCCCTGGTCGGCGCGGGCCCCGGCGATCCACGCCTGCTGACCCTGCGCGCCTGGAGCCTGTTAATGCAGGCCGACGCCGTGGTTTACGACCGTCTGATCAGCCCCGACCTGCTGACGCTGATCCCCCTCACTTGCGCCCGGCATTACGTCGGCAAGGCCAGCGGCTGCCACAGCCTGCCCCAGGAACAGATCAACGAGCTGCTGGCCGACCTCGCCGAGCAAGGGCAACGCGTGGTCCGGCTCAAGGGTGGCGACCCGTTCATTTTCGGTCGCGGCGCCGAGGAGTTGCAGTATCTGCTGCAGCGCAACATCGACTGCCAGGTGGTGCCGGGCATCACCGCCGCGTCCGGGTGCAGCGCTTACGCCGGCATCCCGCTGACGCACCGGGACCTGGTCAATTCCTGTCGATTCATCACTGGCCACTTGCAACACGACGGCGAGTTGAAACTGCCTTGGCACGATCTGGCCGACAGCAGCCAGACCCTGGTGTTTTACATGGGCTTATCGAACCTCGGGGTTATCGCCCGGCACCTGATCGAGGCCGGGTTGTCGGCCGACACGCCGGCAGCGCTGGTCAGCAACGGCACGCGCCCCGACCAGCACGTTGCCCGTGGTTTGTTGCACCAACTGCCGACGTTGGCGCTGGAGTGCCCGCCCGGTATTCCGACGCTGACGGTGATCGGCAAGGTGGTCGATCTGTTCGCCGCACAGCCAATGGAATACCCGGCGCGCTTTTATCCTGTTCAGGCGTTGCAACGGCACGGCAAGGTGGCGCTATGAAGCGCGGGCTGCTGCTGCCGCTGTTATGGGTCAGTGCTGTCGCTGGCGCCGCTGATCCGGCACTTGAACACGCCGCGAACGACTACCGCCAGCATTGCCAAAGCTGCCATGGCGCCAACCGTTTCGGCGGTACCGGGCCGGCGTTGTTGCCAGAGAGTCTGAGCCGGATCAAACCCGATGAAATCCGCAGCGTGATCCAGAACGGTCGCCCCGCAAGCCAGATGGCCGGCTTTGCCAACGTGTTCAACCCGGCGCAGATCGATGCGCTGGTGAACTACCTTCAGCAACCGCCCGCCACCGCGCCGACCTGGAGCAACGACGAGATTCGCGGCAGTCACTCGATGCTCGCCGACATCAGCAAGCTGCCCACCACGCCCCAGCATGGCGCCGATCCACTGAACCTGTTCGTGGTGGTGGAAGCTGGCGATCACCACATCAACATCCTCGACGGCGATCGTTTCGAGGTGCTGGCGCGGTTTACCTCGCACTTTGCCGTGCATGGCGGGCCGAAGTTCTCGCCGGACGGGCGCTTCGTCTACGTCGCCTCGCGCGATGGCTGGGTCAGCCTGTACGACCTGCACAACCTGAAGCTGATCGCCGAGGTCCGCGCCGGGCTCAACACCCGGAACCTGGCGGTGAGCAAGGATGGTCGCTGGGTGTTGGTGGGTAACTATTTGCCGGGCAATCTTGTCGTGCTGGATGCCCGCGATCTGTCGCTGGTCAAGACCATTCCAGCCATCGGCCAGGACGGCACGGCGTCACGGGTCAGCGCGGTCTACACCGCGCCGCCACGGGACAGTTTCATTGTCGCGCTCAAGGACGTGAAGGAGGTCTGGGAACTGTCGAGCGCCGGGACTCCGGACTTCGAGCCGCGACGGATCGAGGCTGAGGACATGCTCGACGACTTTTCCTTTTCACCGGACTACAAGCAGTTGCTGGCCACGTCGCGCAAGGCCAAGGGTGGTCAGGTGATCGACCTCGACAGTGGCAAGGTGGTCACCGACATTCCGTTGCCGGGCATGCCGCACCTGGGGTCCGGGACCTATTGGAAACGCAACGGTCAGTGGGTGTTTGCCACGCCGAACATCAGCAAGGGGCTGATCTCGGTCATCGATTTCAAGACCTGGAAACTGATCAAGGAAATCCCGACGTTGGGGCCGGGGTTTTTCATGCGCAGTCACGTCAATTCGCGGTATGCCTGGACGGATGTGTTCTTCGGGCCGGACAACGATGCGATTCATTTGATCGACAAACAGTCCTTGGAAATCGCTCGTACCTTGCGTCCGATGCCTGGCAAGACGGCGGCGCACGTCGAGTTCACTCGCGATGGTCGGCACTTGCTGCTGAGTATTTGGGCCACTGATGGGGCGCTGATTGTTTATGACAGTGACACGCTTGAGGAGATCAAGCGTATCCCGATGAACAAGCCGTCGGGCAAGTACAACGTTGGCAACAAGATCGAGTTTGTGGAGGGGACTTCGCATTAGGGGTTGGGGTTGGGGTTGGGTGTATATCCGTTTCTTTGGTGATGGCTGCTATTGGTTCCGCTCTTACAGCGGGTCACTTGGAAAAGCGCCAAGTAACCAAGCGCTCTTGCCCCTTTCGTTCGGTGGCTCGCTAAGGCTCGGCATGCCCTCGCTCCGGTCCTGCTCCGTGGGCCCGCCGCCATCGGCCATCCATGGCCGGGGGCGGCTAACCCGGCATCCATGCCGGGTTGCCCACTGCGCAGAACCTGCGCTCGGCCTCTCGAGGGGGCGCTCAGATCAAAAGCTGAAGGCGAGCTAACGCTCGGCCTGATGAGTGGTGAAAATCAAAAGCGTATGGGATTCCCTGTAGGAGCCGGCTTGCCGGCGAAAAACGTCGGGGCAACGCGTTCATTCAGACAGCCCGCGTTATCGTTGGCGTCCATCGCCAGCAAGCTGGCTCCTACAATTTTGAATCGTGTGAACCCAATCACCGTGTAGGAGCCGGCTTGCTGGCGATGGCGGTGGGTCAGTCGACGCATTTATTGACTGGACGGACGCTATCGCCAGCAAGCCGGCTCCTACAGTTGATTGGTGTCATGGCCAATTACCGCGTCTGCTGTTGCTTTGCTTTGGCTTTTGATTTTGATCTGCCCCGTCGGGAGGCCGAGTGGAGGTTCTGCGCAGTGGGCAACCCGGCATGGATGCCGGGTTAGCCGCCCCCGGCCATGGATGGCCGATGGCGGCGGGCCCACGGAGCAGGACCGGAGCGAGGGAATGCCGAGCCTTAGCGAGGCACCGTACGTCAGGGGCAAAGCCTTTTGGTTCCTTTTCGGCGTTTGGAAAAGGGACTCGCCGTAAGGGCGAAACCATAAGCGGCCGTTACCGCAGAAATGGATATGTACCCCAAGCCCCCTCAGCCCCCTCAGCCCAACGTATAACCGTTATCAACCTTCCAGTCCTGTCCATAAACCCCCCGCGCCCCCTGGGACAGCTGAAAAATAATCACGTTGGCCACCGCAGACGCATCAAGAAAATGCCCCGGCAAAAGACGCTTGCCAAGCGTGTCAGCAACATCGTCAAGCTCACCATCACTCAAGCCCAGGTTGTCCCACATCGAGGTCGCGGTCGGCCCCGGCGAAACCAGGTTGATGCGCACATCGTAACGGGCAAACTCCACCGCCAGCGTGCGCGCCTGTGCCGCCAATGCCGCCTTGCTGGCAATGCAGGCCGCCAGGCCGGGAAAACTCGACCCCGTCAGAAAACTGCCGACAAACACCACCGACGCCGGGTTCGCCAACTCACCGCGCAACGCCGCCAAGGTGTTCAACGCACCCGCACCGTTAACCGCCCATTGCCGCTGGAAGGCCGGCATGTCCAGGCTGTCGGCCATTTCGGCAATGCCGGCGTTGGGCACCAGATAATCCACCCGCCCCAACGTCGCCGCCCGCCGGGCCAACCCTTGCAGATCGTCCTCGCAGGTAACGTCCCCGGCACACCATTGCAGCCGATCACCATAGATCTGCTGCAAGGCCGGCAAGTCACCGACGGTGCGCGACATCGCCAACACCCTGACCCCACGCGGCAACAGCGCCGCGCACAAGGCCAGGCCAATCCCGGAACTGGCGCCGGTGATCACGGCCAAACGATCCTGAAACTCGGTTTGCATCATGTTCTCCTGGGCATCATCGATGCCAAGCACTGGGGACCTGGCGGGCCCCTATCTTTGAACAGATGCAAAAATACCGACTTGACGGCGATCAGATTTTCTCAATGGATCGACAGCTCAATGAGTCGAGTGCGACATGGCCGGTTGCTGCAGCACCGACTGATCGATCTCGCTGAACCGCAGCACGCGACCGCCCTGCTCCGTGGCCAGTTTTTCAGCCGCCTGCTGGCTGGAGAACGACGCCAACACCACACCCATCGCCCCCTTGAGCCGGGTGCCTACCACGTAATACGCATCTTTGGCATCGATCAGCCGGGTATCATCCGGCGCATTCCAAGGGCTGTGCTCCATGTCGTGGACAAATAGTTTGGCATCGCCATGATGGTTTTCCGGCTGCAGCCACCAACCGATCATTTCCGCCGTGGAGCAGAATTTCTTGATGCCGCTGCGCTCGACCACTTCGCCCTTGGGGCCGGGAAAGCCGTCGATGATCATGCCGCAGACATGGCACTCATCACTGGGATGAAAGGCGCTGGGGGCATCGCTGTAGCTGGCTTGCACGGGTTTGTCACACGCCGTCAGCAGCACACAGACCATCAGGCCAGCCAGGTTGCGCAGCGTCTTCCAATCAAGCGTTCTCATCATCAGGTGCTCCAAAAAACCAAAGTAAGAATTCAAGTCGCCCGTCGACGGAACAGCAGCCAGGCCGTACCCAACGGCGCCGCCACCCACAACAGCAGGCAGAGCCAGAGCATCGAGCCCGGCACAGGCAAATCGCTGCCCAGGGTCAGCACGCCAGCGGTACTGGCGACGGCGTCAAAACCGGAAAGATTGATCAAGCGATAGAGGTCGGCGGGATTGAACAGCAGCAACCAGGGCAACACTTTCGGGTTGAAGTGCCCTTCGCTGAGCACCAGCAGGGCGAGCAGCGCCAGGTCAAACACCAGCACGAAAAAGAACCACACGCCCAGCGCCAAACCGGCGGCCGTGGATTTCTCGGCCGCCACGCTGCTCAGCACATAAGCCAGCCCCAGAAAGCCCCAGCCCAGTAGCGTCGACGACACAATGAATCGTCCGAAGGCCCAGAGCAGCAGGTTCAGTTCGACGTCGTCCACCAGCACGGCGATCGCGAGCATCGCGCAGCCGAAACCGATCAGCGTCGCCAGCGCCAGGATCAACCCATGGCCAATGAACTTGCCGAGCAGGATGTGCCCGCGCCCCAGCGGATAGGTCAACAACAGCAGCAAGGTGCCGCTTTCGTCCTCGCCGACAATGGCGTCATACGCCAGCATCAAGGCAATCAGTGGCATCAGGAACGTCGCCAGGCTGGCCAGGCTGGCGATGGTCGCGGGCACCGAGGTAAAGCCCAACTGACCGGACGCCGCCGCGCCCAACCAGGCAATGCCGGTGGCCAGCACCGCGAACAACAGGCTGATCGCCAACAACCAGCGGTTGCGCAAACCGTCATTGAATTCCTTGCGGGCCATGTTCCAGATCGGGTTCATAGAATCTCTCCACTGTGGGTCGCAGCGGCCCGTCCCATGTAATAGCGGTAGAGGTCTTCCAGGGACGGCGGAGTGATTTCCACGTCCGCCGGCTCATCCTCATTGAGTAACTGGCGCAACAGGCCCAGTTTGCTGCCATTGAGCGCGGCCACTTCCAGGCCCTCCACGCCCCAACGCTGAGTGACATGCCCGGCGATGTTCCACGAGGCCTGCAAGGGGCCGGCATGCTTGAGTCCGTTGGCGCGAATCAGCGTCGGCAACCCGGCTTCCTCGCGCAGGCTGCGCAGACTGCCAAGGGCCAGCAGGCGCCCCTGGGTCAGGATCGCCGCGCGATTGATATGCGCCTCGACCCCCGGCAAAACGTGGGAACAGAGAATGACGCTGGTGCCCTGGCTGCGCAGACGGTCGAGCAACCGATACAGGTCTTGAGTGGCGATGGGATCGAGGCCGACCGTCGGCTCGTCGAGCAGCAACAGGCGCGGTTCGCCGAGCAACGCTTGCGCCAGCCCGAGGCGCTGACGCATGCCTTTGGAGTAGGTCTTGACCCGTCGATGCGCCGCCCCTGCCAGGCCAACTTCCTCCAGCAGCCCGTCCACTTGAGCGAACGCGGCGCCTTTGAGTCGCGCGAAATGACGCAAGGTTTCCAGACCACTCATTTGCGGATAAAACGTCACGTTCTCCGGCAAATAGCCGAGCAGACGCCGGACATTCGGATCACTGGGCAAGCGGCCAAACACCCTGACCTGCCCTTCGCTGGCCTGCAGCAAACCGAGCACCAGTTTCATGCTGGTGGTCTTGCCGGCGCCGTTGTGCCCGAACAAACCCAGCACTTCGCCTTCGGCCAGGCTCAGGCTCAACTGATGCAACACCGTGGTGTGCCCATAACGCTGGCTGACGCCTTCCAGATCGACGACATTCATGTGACGGGCTCCTTGGTCAGGGTGTGCGTGGTGGATTTCATCAACGGATGGCTGTCGAGTACGCCCGGCGATTTCATCACCGGAAACGCCCGTTGCACCCAGCGCAGCAGTTCAATCCCGGGGCTGTTCATCAACAGGCGCACCTGCGGGTACAGCCACAGCAGGCGGTCGACGTTGTCGTTGGGTTCGTAGGCGATATCGCCCAGGCCATCGTTGTTGCGGTCCCAGCCCAGATAGTCGCTCCAGTAATTGCCCCGGCCATCCGCCGACCATTCCTGCAAGCGGGTGGCGACGTATTTGACCTGGCGCTGGTTGCCGACAAACGCGTTGTCGGCGATGCGGTTGTCTTCGGAGCCGGCGGTGAGGTGAATGCCCACGGCGCTGTGCTCGAAGTGGTTGTGTTCGATGCGGTTGAACAGCGAGTTGTAGATGAACAGCGCCTTGCCCTCGGCGCCGCTGATCATGCTGTCGCCGGTCGAGCCGTCGCGCACGTCGGTGACGAAGTTGTCGCGCAAGGTTGAATAGGTGATGTAGTTCATCAGGATGCCGTAGTTCTGATCCTGTTCGGAGCGGTTGCCGATCACCGTGAGCTTGCGGCTTTGCATCAGGGCGTAGCCGGTGCGGGTGCGGCGGGTGGTATTGCCGATCAGCTGGTTGTCGTTGGCGAACATGTAATGCACGCCGTAACGCAGGTCTTCCAGGGTATTGCCTTGCAGCAGGTTGCCGTTGGAAGTGTCGATGTAGATGCCATCGCGGGTGTCGCGCACCTGGTTGCCGATGACCCTGGCGCCATGCACTGCATACAGGTGAATGCCGTTACCGCGATCCTGTGAACGCATCGCCGGATCGCCCTGGATGCGGTTGTCGATCAGGCTCGCATCCTGAGTCCCATCGACCCAGATCCCGAATCCCTGACCTTGCAGGCGATTGCCTTTGATTACCGCGCCACGGGCCTTGGGCTGGAGGAACACCGCCGCATTCATGGCCGTGAGGTCATGACCCCAGTCCAGAAAAGTGCAGCCCTCGATCCCGACGTCCGGTGCGCTGACAACCACCCCGTTGCCCTGCCCTTGCGCCTGAAAAACCGCGCCGGGCTCGCACACAATCTGCATCGGCTGATCGACGCTGAACGAGCCACGGTATTCGCCCGCCGGCACGTGCCAGCGTTGCTCGGCGTCAAGGCGCAACGGCAGCGTGGTAATGGGTTGCACCGCCAGCACGCTGCCGGGCATCAGCAGGAGCGCAAGCGCGATCACCTTGATCGGGTTTCCCTTGATGTCGGTCATCGGTCCGCTCCTGTCGATGCTCAACCGTCAGGCCCGCTCGACCTTCATGCGGCCGACCATTTCCATGTGCAGCGCATGGCAGAACCAGCTGCAGTAATACCAATGCAGGCCGGCCTTGTCGGCGGTGAAGGTGATGGACGAGGTTTGTTGCGGGCTGATCTCCATGCTCGCGCCGTGGTTGGTCATGACAAAACCGTGGGACACGTCCTCGATCTGATCGATGTTGGTGATGGTCACGGTCACTTCGTTGCCCTGCTTGACGGTGAACTCGGTCAGGCCATACGCCGGTGCCATGGAGGTCATGTAGACCCGCACATGGTTGCCGTCGCGGATCACCTTGTTGTCGGTCTCCAGGTTGATGCCATCCTTCTTGGCCAGCTCCACGGTGGCGGCGAAGAACGGGTCGTTACGGTTCCAGATTTTTTGCGTCTTGATCTGATCCCGCCGCGCGAGGATGCAATCGTGCGGTTCGGCAAACGCCGGGCCGTCGTGCACCAGTTTCATTTCTTCGCCGGAAATATCGATCAACTGGTCGTTTTCCGGGTGCAGCGGCCCGGTCGGCAGGAAGCGGTCCTTGGAGAATTTGCACAACACCACCAGCCACTTGCCGTCCGCCTCACTGGTTTCGGTCAGCGACGCGTGGTTGTGGCCGGGCTGGTAATGCACGTCGAGTTTTTGCTTGATGTAATTGACCTTCTCGCCCTTGTAGGCGCGTACCGCGTCCGCCATGTTCCACTTCACCACCTGGCTGTCGATGAACAGCGTGGTGTAGGCATTGCCGCGACCGTCGAAGGTAGTGTGCAACGGGCCCAGGCCCAGTTCCGGCTCGGCGGCGATGACTTCGCGCGGGTCCTTGAATTTATCGGCGAACAGGTCGTCCAGGCGGTCGATGGCGATCATCGAGACGGTCGGCGACAGCTTGCCGTTGGCAATGAAGTACTTGCCATCGGATGAAGTGTTGAGGCCGTGGGGGTTCTTCGGCACCGGGATGTAACGGGTGAATTCGGAGTCCTTGCCATCGGTTTTACGACCGTCGACCACCGGCACTTTCGAGTTTTCCAGGGTGATGAACTTGCCGGCCTTGATCGCGGCTTCGATGCGCGGAATGTTGAACACCACGACCCAGTCGCGCTCGTTGCGCATCATGCCGCCGAGGTCGTAGGCCTTCTCCGAGTTGTAGCAGGTGGACGCGGCGTACTTGCCGGTGTAGTCCATGTCGGCGTTGTCCAGATTGCCGTCGACGATCACCTGAAACGCCATTTCCATTTTTTCGGCATCGACGGCGTTGAACATGGTGAAGCTGTTCTTGTCTTGCAGGTCGAAGGTGTGGCCGTCATTGGGGTGCGGAATGACGAACTCGGCGTTGGCGAACACGTACTTGGTGTACGGCACTTTTTGCAGGCGCAGGCCGTGAATGGCTTGCACGTTCGGCACCGTGAGCATCTTGTCGCACTTCATGATGTCCAGGCGGATGCGCGCAATACGGGAGTTGGCCTTGTCGTTGATGAACAGGTACTTGCCGTCGTACTTGCCGTCCGTCATGGAGATGTGCGGGTGATGGCAATCGCCGTTCTGAAACTTCGCGCTGTCGCCCATGATGCGCTTGCTTTCGTTGGTCAGGCCCCAACCGGTGGCCGAGTCGACGTTGAACACCGGAATACGCATCAGCTCGCGCATCGATGGCACGCCCAGCACCCGCACTTCGCCCTGATGACCGCCGCTCCAGAAGCCGTAGTATTCGTCCAGCTCGCCGGGGCCGACATGGGTTTTCGCCTGCGCATCCTTGACCGCAGCCGCCCATGACTCGCGGCTGAACACCGCCCCGCCCAATGTCGTGGCCCCAGCCAGCACCGCCCCGGTGACGGCGCTGCTGCCGAGAAAGCCGCGACGGCTGAGTCCGGTGTGCTCTTCTTCCTGCACCGGTTTTGTGGATTCTGTGTCAGTCATGCTGCGTACTCCTTGAAGGGATAAAACGGTGTGCGGCTAGAACTCGGTCAACTGTAGGAGCGAGCCTGCTCGCGATGGACTCAAGAGCGCCGCGTTGAGCCAGTCATTACGCGTCAACGTTAGCGACCATCGTCGGAGCGCCGCCCGGAGCAGGCTCGCTCCTACAAGGGCGCGTCATTCAGGGGCGGTCACTTCCACGACAGGTATCAGTTGCGCCGCCACAGGAGCCGGTTTGCCGCGCTTCTTGCGCTTGTTGATCAGCGGCGGGCATTTGTGTTCGTTGTGGTAAGTCATCTGGCAATCGAGGCAGTAGTGGCACTCGTTGGCATTGATCCGCCCATCCGGGTGAATCGCCTGGATCTCGCATTCTTTGGCGCACAACTGGCAGGGGTTGCCGCATTCCTTGCGGCGCTTGAGCCAGTCGAACAGGCGCAGTTTGGTCGGGATCGCCAACGCGGCACCCAACGGGCAGATGTAGCGGCAATAGACTTTGCGCGTGAAGATGTTGATGACCAGCAGCGCCACCGCGTAGAGGACAAACCACCATTGGCGGTCGAACCTGAGGGTGATGGCGGTCTTGAACGGTTCCACTTCGGCGAACAGTTCGGCGGTGGACATGGATTCCAGGGAGATACCGAACAGCAGCAGCAAAATGATGTACTTGATCGCCCACAACCGCTCATGCACCGCGAAGGGCAATTCGTACTGGGGGATTTTCAGTTTGCGCGCGACTTCGTTGATCAGTTCTTGCAAGGCACCGAACGGGCACAACCAGCCGCAGAATACCCCACGCCCCCACAACAGAATGCTCGCAGCCGTGAACACCCACAGCATGAAAATCAGCGGGTCGGTGAGAAACAGCTCCCAGCGAAAGTGCTCGAACAACGCATGGACAAAGGTCAGGACATTGACCACCGACAGCTGCCCCAGCGCATACCAGCCGAGGAACACCACGGTGAAGATCAGGTAACCGCGACGCAGCCAGTGCAGGAAATGCGGGCGGCGGGTGAACTTGTCCTGCAGGAACAGGATCGCGGTCAGCAGCAACAATGCGGTGGCGAGTACACCGACCTGGAAGTGTTTCTGATACCAGATCGTCAACCACATCGGCCGGTTGGCTTCCTCGATGGCGGCCAGTTCTTCGGCAGTCGGTGCGGGGCGCTCAAGGTATTGCTCGGGTAATTGATAAGACAGTTCGAAGCTGCTGAACATGCCGCTGACCGGACCGGTCTGACGCCGTACCAGCAACTCCAGGGACCAAGGAGATCCCGGATCGAAACCCGCCTGCTTGCGCACAATGAACACCGACATCTCATTGAACTCGGGCATGCCCTTGGCGAACACGTCGGAGAGGCGCTGATGGTCCATGTCGCGAAAGCTGATGACATTACCGAACTGGCGCAATTGCACCCGGTCGAAAATCCCGCCGCGCACGTAACCCGAGCCTTTATACGAATACAAGCCGCGTCCCAATACAGCAATGGCTTGCTCGCCGGGTTTGAGGTCTTGCATGAGGACACGGTATTGAATGTCACCCAGCAGCGCGCGGCCGATGGTCGGCGGGTTCAGGTCGGCGGTGTACAACTCGATAAAGGTGTCATCGACCTGGTCAGGCGCGGCCGTGTCGACGCCTTCGGCCTCGGTGCCTTTGAAGGCGGCATCGACCTGTCCACGGGTCAGGTTCAAACGGCGGATGGCGCCGTTTCCGCTCAGTTGCTCCCAGGTGGCAGGCTCGAAAAAGTCCTGGCGCACGGTGGCGGGCTTGCTCGCCACTGCACCCTTGTCTTCGATCAGCTTGAGCGATACGGCCACTTCATGGGCGGCCCGCATGATGACTTCATTGACCACCATGGCGGTAACGGTTGCGCCGGCAATGGCATCCACGGTGACCGCACTCGGGTCACTGGAATGGCCGACAACCACTCGCTGGCTGACCTTGATCCCTGTGTAGCGGGCACTGAAACCGTGGAGTTTTTCTTCGGGGATGCCGATCAGCAGAATCGGCTCATGGTGTTCCAGGACGTAGGCATCCTGAATCACACCGGCGGTGTCGAGGATCACCTGGGTATTGATCGGCTTGCCCGAGTAGGCCGGAATGTCCACCACGTCCAGGCTCTGGAAGACATAACCGATGACCTTGCCGGCCGCTGATATCGTCCGCACCTTGAACGGGCCTTCCGCTGCGGAAACCGAATCGGTTTGCGGGAAGACCTTCTCGATGCGCTGCTGCTCGATGTCGCCGTATGACTTGGCCTGAACCACCGCGAACATCGCGAGTATCAGCAAGACCGTCACCACCAGACCAACGCTCCAGATGCGCAGGTTGCCAGGTATCGAAGGCGAAGAGATTGTCATGAGCAGGCTGATTTCAAAGGGTCTGCGGCCATGTTAGGGAGCATTGCGCCCCCGTCCCTTGATTGAAATCAACTTGCCGACAATCCCCGCGCCAGAGCGCCCCGAATGTCTCAAACAGTGCGCGAAAACTGGCCTTTTTGCTGATCGCCCAAGTAGGCATCAAACGCCATCGCGGCGCTGCGCATCATCAAATGCCCTTGCGGCAACAGCACCAGCTCGTCACGGTGAATCTGCAAGAGCCCGTCGCGAACGTGCTCGCCGAGTTGGGCCAATGCCTCGGCAAAATACTCGGTGAAGCAGATCGCGTGACGTGCCTCGAACTTGGCGAAATCGATCCGGCCATGGCACATCAGGTCGCTGATCACTTCGCGGCGCAACAAGTCGTCAGCGCTCAGGCGATAACCCCGATGCACCGGCAGCAGACCTTGATCGATGCGCGCGTAGTACTGCGAAAGCTCCTTGACGCTCTGGCTGTAGCTGTCGCCGACCTTGCCGATCGAAGACACCCCAAGGCCGATCAAGTCGCAGTCGGCATGGGTCGAATACCCCTGGAAATTGCGTTGCAGCGTGCCATGGGCGCGGGCCAGTGCCAGCTCGTCATCCGGCAAGGCGAAATGGTCCATGCCGATGTAGACATAACCGGCCTCGGTCAAACGGCGAATGGTCAGTTCGAGCAACTCCAGCTTGCGCTCCGGCGGAGGCATGTCCTCCGGGCGAATCAGCCGTTGCGCGCGCACCATCTCCGGCAGATGCGCATAACTGTAGGCAGCAATCCGGTCCGGGCGCAGGGCAATGATCTTGGCGAGGGTGACGTCAAAACTCTGTACCGTTTGCAGGGGCAGGCCGTAAATCAGATCGACGCTGATCGACTTGAAATGCGCCTCGCGCGCCGCCGCGACCAGCGCATAAATCTGCGCTTCACTTTGCTGGCGATTGACCGCCGCCTGGACGTCGGGATCGAAGTCCTGCACGCCAAAGCTCAGGCGATTGAAGCCCAATTGGCGCAGCGAGTGGATCTGTTCGCTGCTGATGGTGCGCGGGTCGACCTCGATGGAAAACTCATGGTCGTCACTGTCGTCCATGTCGAATGCCTGGTGCAGGCAGTCCATCAGGTCGGCCAGTTGTTCTTGGGTCAAATACGTCGGTGTGCCCCCGCCCAGATGCAGCTGCGTAAGCTTGCGCGTGTTGTCGAACAGCGCGGCCTGCATGGCGATTTCACGCTTGAGGTAGGTCAGGTATTCGACGGCCCGATGGGTTTTTTGGGTAATGATTTTGTTGCAGGCGCAGTAATAACAAAGGCTTTTGCAAAACGGAATGTGGATGTACACCGACAACGGTTTCGGCACAGCGGCCTGGTTGCTGTCGTGGGCGGCACGCTGATAGTCGTCAACGGCAAACGCCTGATGAAACTGCGGGGCCGTCGGGTAAGAGGTGTAGCGCGGCCCGGGCCGGTCATATTTTTCGACCAGGGCACGATTGAAATCGAATGAAGGCTTCATGATTAATCAACTCGCAGGTGGGTTAATGTTTTGCACTGTCCACCTCCTTTTCAAACAGGCTGCAGATAGCATCCACCTCCTGCCGGCCGGCGGGAAGGATGCTGATGAAACGCTCTGACAATTCAATCAAACCGTCACGACTCAATTGCTCCAGCAACGGCCAGACGGATGAGAAATACATGGGGAACACCAGCCCATAGCGCCGCTCGATGGCACGGATATCCAGCTCCTGATCACACGCCAGTCGCTCCATGACCATTTGCCTGATCTGCTCCCCCGCCTCGAAACGCCAGCCACGTGCTGTCGGCAGCTGGTCGTTGTCCAGCTGACGCTGATAGCGCTCAATGGCGTCGGTATTTTGCGTGTACAAATCGTCGATCCGGCTGATGGCGCCCACACCGAACCCGATGTGGTCGCAATAGCCGTGACGGGTGAAACCGTCGCAGGTGCGGCTCAAGCGGCCCCGCTCCTGAGCAATCGCCAGGTCATCATCGGGCCGGACAAACTGCCCCATGCCGATGTAGTGATACCCCGCTGCAAGCAATTGCTCAAAGCAGATCTGACGCATCGCGCCTTTGTCGTCCTGGCTGCACAACGCCCTGGCCTTGTCACCGAGCACAGGCCGATAGCGGCGTGGTGGTCGTGCATAGTCGAACACCATCAGACGGTCGGGCTCCAGCTCGATAATCGTCGTCAGCTTCAGCGCAAAACTGTCCGGCGTTTGCCAGGCATGGCCAAACCCCAGATCGACATTGATGGAGCGATAACCAAACGTGCGCGCGGCATCGATGAGTGAATGGATCGGTGCCGGATTCTGGTAGCAAGCCACGGACATCTCGCACTCGGTGTCGATATCCGGAACACCAATGCTGACGTGATTGAATCCCTGATCGCGCAGCACGCCCATGGTCGACCAATCGGTGTGATGCAAATCCACTTCAACGCTGTAGTCGCCAGACTCATGCGCCAGAAAGTTGAACCGGCGACGCAAATGCCCCATCAGTCGCTGAATATGGGCGATGGTGGGCGTTCCGCCGCCCAGGTGAAATTGCTCGACCCGTTGCTCTGGATGGGTGTGGCAACCGACCAGGTCGATCTCGTGTTCCAGACGCCGCAGGTACTGCTCGATGGCGCCCTGCTCACCGCAGGCATCAGCAAGGGTGCAAAAGGATGGCTTGAGGCTGGAAGGCAGGCGCAAGTTCAGGGAGAGCGGCCGGCGTTTCTGGCGGCTGACGCGCAAGGCACGAAGCAAATCCAGAGAGCCGATGCCGTTGTGAAACTTTTGCGTATCGGCATGGCAGTTGGGGTCGAGCACACCCTGATCGCACCGAGCGACAAGCTCGCCAGGGTTGTGAAAGAAATCGAGCATGACGGGTCTCCCAGACTGGCTGCAGATCTTCAGTGTCCGGGATCGGCAATCATCGCTCCTTGATTTGTATCAAGCCGCCAGCCAAGTGCTTGCAGAGGCCGACCATCGGTCACCACGTCAGGTAAAACATGCCCTTGGCCAGCAAGACGATGGCGACCATATGGCAGAACAGACTGCCGTGGATGAACTGCAGGTATCGAGCGTTCATGCGCCCGCTTTTGAACAGAATCATGGCAGCCAGAAAATGCAGGAGCACGCTCACGGCAACGACGATTTTCACCATCAGCAACGTGCCGAACGAGGACGCCAGCGGCGTGGCAAGAGCGGGCAAGTAGCGCTGCCAGACCATGCCGATTCCCGCACCGAACAACACCAGCAACACCCACGGCATCAGCGTCCGGGCTCGACGACCGATCCCCTGCTCGACCAGCATCATCACCCTGTCGGGCAATTGCTTGCGGATGCTTTCCAGAAACAGGACTTCGAAGAACACCGTGCCGATGAAGATCAGCGCGGCGAACAGGTGCAATGTCAAAAAAACGGGATAGACCATGAGAGGGATGGCTCTGATGACTCAGCGAGAGGAACATCAATCCCATTGTGTCGCCAGTGCCGGCGAGCTCCGGCCCAATGGGAACTCGCGCGTTCATCCGCAAGGGCGCGCGAGTGTTGCTTCACAGAATACAGAGCTGCCCGCCCCACCCGTTTGACACCGATCAAGAAACGTCCCTGTCCCTGATGCGGGCTAGCCCACCTTTCAGTGGGGCGCGCGAGGAATCGTCTTGAGCAGATCTTCAGGGCTGATGTAGCCGACGACCGGCTCCGCGACGCTGCCCGGTAGCGGCAGGTCAAGGATGTGGCCCTTGATCTTGCCGATCACGTGCATTTCGCAAGGTTTGCAGTCGAACTTCAACGTCAGCACCTCGTCACCGTGCACCAGTTGCATCGGCGCGACCTTGGTGCGAACGCCGGTGACGCCTTTGGCCTGTTTGGGGCAAAGGTTGAAGGAGAAACGCAGGCAGTGCTTGGTGATCATCACCGGCACTTCTCCGGTTTCCTCATGGGCCTCGAAGGCTGCATCGATCAGCTTGACGCCGTGACGGTGATAGAAGTCGCGAGCCTTTTGGTTGTAGACGTTGGCCAGGAACGACAGGTGCGACTCCGGGTACACCGGCGGCGGATTTGTCTCGGCCTTGCGACCACCCCGTGGGTGGGCCAGCAGACGGGCCGCGGTCAGCGCTTCGATCACTTCCCGACGCAGCGCTTTGAGCTGCGAGTTGGGGATGAAGAACGCCTCGGTTGCTTCCAGCTTGATGCCGGTGGCGTGGTAGTCGGTGGTGCCCAGTTGACCGAGCAGATCACGCAGTTGGTCCAGGGCCTGCTCCGGCTTGTTGGCCAGACCGAACGGACCGTCCAGGGACACGCTGGCGCTGACGCCCTCCTCGCTGGTGGCGGTGAGTTGCAGGCGCTGCTCGTCCAGCTGTGCGACCCAGGCCAGACCGATACGACGTTCAGCGGAAGTCTTCTGCAAGGCTTGCTGCCAGTTATGGTCCAGGTTGCGGCTCAGTGGATGGTTGGGCCGCAGCTTGTACATCCCGTCCGGCATCTCGTTGGGCTCGACACGGTAGCGATAACGCTTCTCGCCCTCTTCGAGGAACTCCCCCTTGGGCTCGGCGATGTTGGCGCGGAAACCCACCACTTCGCGCTTGATCTGCACGTTGAGACCGTCGCCGTTGGACAGCGGCTCAGAGGTCACCACCTGCAAGTCACGCTTGCCCACCTTCTCCACTACGCCCACTGGCAGACCGGTGAAAGTCGGTGAATCGAAGGCACCGATGTCGACCTTGCGGTCGGTGACAAAGTAGTCGGTGCTGCCACGGTGGAAGGTCTTGTCCGGGTCAGGTACGAAGAAATGCGCAGTGCGGCCACTGGACGCGCGGGCCAGGTCCGGACGATCTTCAAGAACGTCGTCCAGGCGCTGGCGATAGTAGGCCGTGATGTTCTTCACGTAGCCCATGTCCTTGTAGCGCCCTTCGATCTTGAATGAGCGAACGCCGGCTTCCACCAACGCACGGATGTTGGCGCTCTGGTTGTTGTCCTTCATCGACAGCAGGTGTTTTTCGTAGGCGACGACGCGGCCCTGGTCGTCCTTGAGGGTGTACGGCAAACGACAGGCCTGTGAACAGTCACCACGGTTGGCGCTGCGACCGTTCTGTGCGTGAGAGATGTTGCACTGGCCGGAGAACGCCACACACAACGCGCCATGGATGAAGAATTCGATGGCCGCATCGGTCTCGTCGGCGATGGCGCGAATCTCTTGCAGATTCAGCTCGCGGGCCAGTACCAGTTGGGAGAAGCCCGCCTGGTCAAGAAACTTCGCCCGTGCCAGGGTGCGGATGTCGGTCTGGGTGCTGGCGTGCAGCTCGATCGGCGGAATATCCAGCTCCATCACGCCAAGGTCCTGGACGATCAACGCATCGACGCCGGCATCGTAGAGCTGATGGATCAGCTTGCGCGCTGGCTCCAGCTCATTGTCATGCAGGATCGTGTTGATCGTCGTGAACACCCGGGCGTGGTAGCGCCGGGCGAACTCCACCAGTCCGGCGATCTCACTCACTTCGTTACAGGCATTGTGGCGGGCGCCGAAGCTTGGGCCACCGATATACACGGCGTCGGCACCATGCAGGATGGCCTCACGGGCGATGCTCACGTCACGGGCGGGGCTGAGCAGTTCCAGGTGATGTTTTGGCAAGGACATATTTTTTATCTGGTTTTCACGGTCGAGGCGCGCATTGTAGCGGCCAAATGCTTGACCGGCACCCGTGGGCTGCCAAGTGGGTCCCCGCTACCGGTAAAACAACAATTAGCCCTCTCTTATACAAATAGATAATCGCGAGCCATGGAGTTCTTCGAAAGGCCTTCATCAAAATGCGAATTCATATCAATAAACGACGTAAGCGTTACTCGATGAAATAAAGATTTAAAACGTTATAACCCTAGGTAACTTCGAAGCCCCAATAAATCACCGCCGGTCGCTAAAAGCCCGCCTCAAAAAATGTGCGAAATTTAGTGATCTAGTCTGAGTGCAAGTCAGGCTGGAGATTGCTAAATGCCATTGGCTGAAGAACGCAAACCCGAGCGTCGCAAGGAAACCCGGCTGTTCCTGTTTCTGGTCGTCTGCCTCTTCCCGCTGCTGTCGGTTGCTATCGTCGGCGGTTACGGCTTTATCGTCTGGTTTTTCCAGATGCTGTACGGCCCCCCCGGTCCTCCCAACTAACTAATAGTCTTTGCTCACGGCCTATTGGAGTCAGCACATGGACGAAGCTCTGCATATCGCCAGCCTGGTAGTGCTTGCCCGACCTGAATTGTTCGACGCCGTTAAAGCCAATCTTCGTTTGTTGGACGGCCTGGAACTTCATCAGGAAAGTCCCGCCGGAAAACTGGTGGTGGTGATTGAGGCCGTGCACGAAAGCCAGATCCTTCAACGCATTGAACAGATCAACAACCTGCCGGGCGTACTCAACGCCGCGTTGGTCTACCACGAGCTCCTCGAGCCCGAAGGAGATAGCGAATGAGCATGACCCGCCGAGCATTCGTCAAGGCGCAGGCCGCCGCCATTGCAGCCGCCGCTGCCGGACTGCCGATTGTGACCTCCGCCAGTAATCTGGTGACCGAAGCGGACATGGTCACCCTGAACTGGAACAAGGCGCCCTGCCGCTTCTGCGGGACCGGTTGCAGCGTGATGGTCGCGACCAAGGATAACCGGGTGGTTGCTACCCATGGCGACGTCAAGGCCGAGGTCAATCGCGGTCTGAACTGCGTAAAAGGCTATTTTCTGTCGAAGATCATGTACGGCGTCGATCGCCTGACCCAGCCGCTTTTGCGCATGTCGAATGGCCAATACGACAAACAGGGCGAGTTCCAGCCGATCAGCTGGGAGAAAGCCTTCGACATCATGGAAACCAAATTCAAGGCAGCCTTGAAGAGCAAAGGCCCTGAGTCGGTTGGCATGTTCGGTTCCGGGCAATGGACAGTGTGGGAAGGTTATGCGGCCAACAAGCTGATGAAGGCCGGCTTTCGCAGCAACAACATTGATCCGAATGCCCGACATTGCATGGCCTCGGCAGTCATGGGTTTCATGCGCACCTTCGGTATGGATGAGCCGATGGGTTGCTACGACGACATCGAAGCCACCGATGCCTTCGTGCTCTGGGGCTCGAACATGGCCGAGATGCACCCGGTGCTCTGGAGCCGGGTCACCGACCGACGCCTGAGTCAGCCTCACGTGAAGGTGGCGGTGCTGTCCACCTTCGAACACCGCAGTTTCGAGCTGGCCGACATCCCCATGGTGTTCAAGCCGCAAACCGACCTGCTGATCCTCAACTACATCGCCAACCACATCATAGAAAGCGGCGCGGTGAACCAGGACTTCATCACCAAACACACCCGGTTTGCCAAAGGCGCTGACGACATCGGGTACGGCTTGCGCCCTGATGATCCACGTGAAATGAAAGCGAAAAATGCCCGCACGGCCAACACCTGGACGGATATTTCCTTCGAACAATATGCAGCGTTCGTCAAACCCTACACCCTGGAGCGCACCGCGAAGGAGACCGGTGTTCCGGCCGAACGGCTGAAGAACCTGGCCGAGTTGTATGCCGACCCCAAACGCAAGGTCGTGTCGTTCTGGACCATGGGTTTCAATCAGCACACGCGTGGCGTCTGGGCCAACAACCTGATTTACAACATTCATCTGCTCACCGGCAAAATCAGCGAGCCGGGCAACAGCCCCTTCTCGTTGACCGGACAGCCATCGGCCTGCGGTACCGCACGCGAGGTCGGAACCTTCTCCCACCGGTTGCCCGCCGACCTGGTCGTGACCAATCCCAAACACCGCGCCATCGCCGAAAAAATCTGGAAGCTTCCCGCCGGCACCATTCAGGAGAAGCCCGGTTTTCACGCGGTGGAACAGAGTCGCATGCTCAAGGATGGCGTGCTCAACGTCTACTGGACCCAGGCCAGCAACAACATGCACGCCGGGCCCAACATCATGCAGGAGACCCTGCCCGGCTGGCGTAACCCGGAAAACTTCGTGATTGTCTCTGACGTCTATCCGACGGTGTCCGCCCAGGCCGCGGACCTGATCCTGCCCAGCGCGATGTGGGTGGAAAAGGAAGGTGCATTTGGCAATGCCGAGCGGCGTACGCAGTTCTGGCATCAGTTGGTGAGTGCGCCAGGTGACGCCAAGTCGGACCTGTGGCAGTTGCTGGAGTTTTCCAAACGCTTCACCACCGATGAAACCTGGCCCCCGGAACTATTGGCCAAGTCTCCCGAGCTCAAGGGCAAGACCCTGTTCGACGTGTTGTTCAAGAACGGCCAGGTCGACCAGTTCCCCGTCGAGCAATTGGAAGCCGGCTACAAAAACGATGAGGCCAAGGCGTTTGGCTTCTACCTGCAAAAAGGTTTGTTCGAGGAGTACGCCCAGTTCGGGCGCGGCCACGGCCATGACCTTGCCACGTTCGACCGTTACCACAGCGAACGGGGCCTGCGCTGGCCAGTGGTCGAGGGCCAGGAAACCCGCTGGCGTTACCGCGAGGGGCTCGACCCCTATGTGGAGAAAGGCAGCGAAGTGCAGTTCTACGGCTACCCGGACAAGAAGGCGATCATCTTCGCCCTCCCCTACGAGCCGCCGGCCGAAGCGCCGGACGCCGATTACCCGTTCTGGCTCAGCACCGGCCGCGTTCTCGAACACTGGCACACAGGAACCATGACCCAACGGGTCGAAGAACTTTACAAAGCGGTGCCCGACGCGCTGGTCTACATGCACCCCGACGATGCCAAAGCGTTGAAGGCACGGCGAGGCAGTGAAGTGAAGTTGATCAGCCGACGCGGTGAAATCCGTGCGCGCATCGAAACCCGCGGCCGCAACAAGCCCCCTCAAGGGCTGGTGTTCGTGCCGTTCTTCGATGCCAACAAGCTGATCAACAAGGTCACGCTCGATGCGACCGACCCGATCTCCAAGCAGACCGATTACAAAAAATGCGCGATCCGAATCGAGTTGGTCAGCGTGGCCTGAGGAGAACCTTGATGCCTTTTCGAATCCAGCCGTTGTTCCTGCTCGCTGCCATCAGCGTGGTGATCGCTGCGCCAGTCGACTACCCGCTGGATGCTCCCGCGCCGGACGGCCGCCGGCCTGGAGGAACCTTGACCCAGAGCCAGCCAGCCCCGCCCATCGCCAACGAAGAAAACAAAGACCTCAAGCGCGAACGCAATTACCCGGACCAACCGCCCACCATTCCCCACACCATTCGCGGTTATCAGATCGACATGAACGGCAACAAATGCCTGTCCTGTCACAGCCGGGCCAACAGCGCACGTACTCAAGCCTCGATGATCAGCATCACTCACTATATGGACCGCGACGGCCAGGCACTGGCGGCGGTGTCACCACGTCGATACTTCTGTAACCAATGCCACGTGCCGCAAACCGACGTACTCCCCTTGGTGGGCAACAGTTTCGAGAACATCGACAAAATACTGCAAGACGACGCCAACGCCGCGCAAAAACCTTGAGGAGGCAACATGAAAGCACTGTTCGCCATGCTCAAGGATTACTGGGGCATTCTGCGCAGGCCGAGCCTCTACTACAGCCTGGGTTTTCTGACGCTCGGGGGCTTTATTGCCGGAATCATTTTCTGGGGCGGTTTCAACACCGCACTCGAGTTGAGCAACACCGAGAAGTTCTGCATTTCTTGCCATGAAATGCGCGACAACGTATTCGTCGAGCTGAAGGACACCATCCACTACACCAACCGTTCCGGCGTACGCGCCAGTTGCCCTGACTGCCATGTGCCCCACGAATGGACCCACAAGATCGCGCGCAAGATGCAGGCGTCAAAAGAGGTGTGGGGCAAGATTTTCGGCACCATCGACACCCGCGACAAGTTCCTCACCCTGCGCCGCGAACTGGCCGAACATGAGTGGGCCAGGCTAAAGGCCAACGACTCTCGCGAATGCCGCAACTGCCATAACTTCGAATTCATGGACTTCACTCGCCAGAGCAAGCGCGCTTCTGCCATGCACTCGACCTCTCTGGCCAACGGTGAGGCCACCTGCATCGACTGCCACAAAGGCATCGCTCACAAGCTGCCCGATATGAGCGGAGTAAAAGGCTGGTGAGGATTTACAGGTAAGCGCAATGCAGATTTGCCTGGGCCTAAAGTCCGCTCTGGCGAATCGCGTTTTGCGACAGGCGCCAAATTCGGTGCTTGACTGGGAACATCTATGAATCAGGTTGCTCAAGGTTATCCTGGCGTATGGAAACGGCGTTTGATCCAGCACCGCTCGGGGCATTCGGACAGCGCAACGGCCGTGTATTGGCTACAGACACCGCGACTGTTTGCAGACCTGCGAATTCCCTCAACTGCGCTTCCAGGTCTGGCGCTTGAAGCACTCAGTTACTCTCAACATCTGGCATTGTATGAACAGAAAGGTTTCGCCGGGGTGACCCAAACAGACGCAGACATTTGCCAATGGCATCGCAAAATGGACTATCAGCCGGTCAGTGGCGATGAAGACATTGGACGCATGCACTTTGAAACCAGTGAGCGCCTGATAGAAACCGCTCTGGATGAAAGTTACTAGGAAGTATGGGAACGCTTACCCGACTCCCTCGGAGCTTGTCGTGGGCAATGGTTGCAGGCGATGGATGAGCCGTCGCGTCAAGGCTGTCTACTATTGGCCGGGGACTATTTTCTGTTCGCCGCCAACCGTCCCACGCCGCTGACACCGGGGACTCACTTGCGCGAAACGTTCGGCCAACCCGAAGGGCACGAGCCATTCGGGGCAGTGTTGCAGGGGTAAATGGCCAATCGCTACGCCCAAGACAGCATGGAGTAATTGCTTGCCATACCAGGAACCCGCGAGGCCGGATCGCCAATCTAGCGACCACTCACACTCCAACCACCCCCTCAAGCATTTAGAAACATCACCACTTCAATGGCACGACGCGGTGACACTGGGTAACCCATTTTTTCGTTTATCGAGGAATGAAAGTCTGGAAACCGCTTGTCTTCTCGAAGCTCATTCAACAAGTCCAGGTACTTCAAATAAGCACCCGCATTGTTCACTCTGTACTGATGAGCTGCCTGACCATGAATGAATCGATAAATTTTCGAATCCCAAATAGCGAAAGCGTCAGGATTAACAAAGTGCAAAAGCTTGGACGCTCCAACCACTGAGTTGTTGACCAGAGCCGCTAGATTGGCCATTTCGCTTTCGCTCAAGACCCCTTTGGTACGCGCTTTGTTGAGCAAGTCAGCTCCTTGCTGCAAGGTCAATTCAGCCGTTGGATACAGATCCAGGATGGTTGGCATCCAGCCGTACACGATGTGCGCACCGCAGACAAAATCTCTCTCTGTCAATGCCGCCCCCGTCTGTAATTGCCCGAGAATATGCGGGTAAGATCGAATGTAGGACTTCTTACGGTCTACCTTCGTCTGAGGCTCCAACAAAAATATGTCCTGCATTGGTTCAAGCTCCTGAGTCATGTGATTCCTATTTAGATAAAACGGGTCTCAAAGGGCAAATCAGTCAAAGCCAAATTGCCACTATCTCGTCAAGCCAAGTCGCCAGATTCAGAATTCTGGTCAAGTTGGCTATTCCCCTCACCAACGCAAGTTCGCTGAGAGTACTTCTCGATGCAAAGCTGCGCCGCCCGTTTGAGCGGCGCACTGTCAGCCATGCTGACTGTCGCGCGTCATTGATTCACTCTTATGCACAGGTCGCTAAATCGTCGGTGCTGTCATGGTCTCGGGGGGAGACTTAGAAACCACAGTCAGTCCCTTGCAACGATGCCCGGTTGATCTCAATAATTCTCAGGGTCGGCATTCCCAATCCTGCCCCCAGACCGTCACGTTCACTGGGTTATCGGAACTCAAGCACCTCAGGCTCGGGCAAAAAAGCTTCAAGTATGTTGACGACATTAGCTGGCTTGACCATCGCCATTTCTCGACTCCGACTTCGCATTGAATTCTCAAGACGAATCATCCACCCTCTGAACGACAAGTTGTGTCGCCATCTATGGGTAGTTCAAATGTCAGGAAAGCGTTTGGAGGAAAAGTTTCGCCTGGATCTACTCCTCGCCATGATCCCTACGCTGAGCGGCACAGCAACGGTGTCGGGCCTGCGCGTGGCACAGTTCCAAGAAAGACTTCGAGCCCAGGCGATAGAGGTCGATGACCGGACCATTCAACGCAACCTCAAAGCGCTGCTTGACGATAAGCGCTACGGTATCAAGCGAAAAAAAGAAGGCCGGGAATACGTCTACTGGGCCGAAAAGGAATTGTCGAGGTTTGTGCTTAAACCCAGCGATGCAATGAACTTGATCATGGTCATCGACCATACCCGCCCCTACACCAGTCGCACGCTGGTCGGTAATCTTCAGGAGTTGTACGAGCACGCTCAGGCGATTTTGAACAAACATTCCCACCGGATGTATGACTGGACCAAGAAAGTAGTCAGCAACACTCGCTTCTTGAATTTACAACCGGGCCTGGTAGAACCTCAGGTCTTTCAAACTATCCAGGAAGCTTTGCTGGAAGGGAGCATGCTGGATGTGCTGTACCAACCACGCGGCGCACTGCACCCCAAGCCTTACCGGTTGACGCCTTTAGGACTGTCCTTTCAGGACGCCAACATATACCTATCGCTCGTCGTTGACGGCAGAGACCCGGTCGCACCTTATGCTTGGCCGATACACCGTTTCAAATCCGCTAAAGCCGCTGGGTTTGAGCCTGCTCAAGTGCCCGCTGATTACGACATCCGCAATACCCGTTCATTGAAAAGCTTGATTGGGCTGGAGGACGAACAGCCCATCCAGCTTGAGTTGCTGGTCGATGAAAAGATGTTTCAGCGCCTAAGCGAAAACTCGCTCAGCCCAAATCAACAACTGTGCCCCCATGATTCCGAACGCTGGCATCTGAGTTGCGAACTGCACTTGAGCCAAGGCTTACGCCTCTGGATTTTGAGTCAAGGCTCAAGCATAGAAGTCCTCAAACCTGTAGGACTCAGACGTGAAATCCATGCTGAAATAGAAAAGATGACAGCTCGGTATAGAGCGCAAGGCCCACATTCCTAGCGCTGTCTGGCTCATCCAAATCAAGGGCCGGCATAGGGAGAAAAATCGCCCGAAAACAGGGCGTTTTGCAAGGCAATCTGACATGCGAAAAAGTCGAGAAAGGAAGAGAAATATCAGACAGGATTGGTGCCAAAGGCAACGCGAAAAGGGCCAATAGCGGCGTGAACTCACAAAATGCGGGAATATTTTTAGACATGAAAAAGCCCAACCTTTTCAGATTGGGCTAAGTCATTGAAATATATGGTCGGGACGGAGTGATTCGAACACTCGACCCCTAGCACCCCATGCTAGTGCGCTACCGGACTGCGCTACGCCCCGACTAGGCGTGAAACTCGTCCTTCATCTCGAAGAACGCTCAAGAATATATCGCAAGCTTTTGAAAACTGGAAGTATTCAAACGCAGGAATTTATTTCTTGAGGACCACCAGCACATCTTCCAATTCGGCAATCATCTGCCTAATCATCTGTTTGTATTGAGTGGTGTCGTCTTTGGCTTCATCGCCGGACAAACGCAAGCGTGCGCCGCCGATGGTGAACCCTTGATCGTAAAGAAGCGCGCGGATCTGCCGGATCATCAGCACGTCTTGTCGCTGATAATACCGGCGGTTTCCGCGCCGTTTGACGGGGTTGAGTTGAGGAAACTCCTGCTCCCAATAGCGCAGCACGTGCGGTTTTACCGCACACAGCTCGCTGACTTCACCAATGGTGAAGTAGCGTTTGCCTGGGATGACGGGTAGCTCGTCGTTATGACTTGGTTCCAGCATAAGCCTCAACTCGGGCCTTCAACTTCTGCCCTGGACGAAAGGTGACCACACGGCGAGCCGTGATCGGGATTTCTTCACCCGTTTTCGGATTGCGGCCAGGCCGCTGGCGTTTGTCCCGAAGGTCGAAATTGCCGAAACCGGACAATTTGACTTGTTCGTTGTCTTCAAGAGCGTGCCTGATTTCTTCAAAAAACAGTTCGACCAATTCCTTGGCCTCCCGTTTATTCAGGCCCAGCTCTTCATACAGACGTTCCGCCATTTCAGCTTTCGTCAGAGCCCCCATACGTCACTTCCTTAACGTGGCGTTCAACCTTTGTTCGAGCGAGGTGAGGATGTTTTGCGTCGTGGTATTCACCTCATCGTCATTAAGAGTGCGCGATGGATGCTGCCAGGTCAAGCCGACTGCAAGGCTTTTTCTATCAGGATCAATACCTTTACCCTGATACACGTCAAATAGCCTGAGGTCCGTCAGCCATTCCCCTGCATTTTCACGGATTACGTCCAGTACAGCGCTGGCTGCGACGTCTTTTTCGGCGATCAGCGCAAGGTCACGACGCACTTCAGGAAAGCGCGACAACTCCTGGAATTTAGGCATTTTACCCAACGCCACTTCGGCCAGAACCAGCTCGAAAACGAAGACCGGACGATCGAGACCGAGGGTTTTCGACAATTCAGGGTGGATTGCGCCAACGAAACCTACCAAACGACCTTCGCGCTCGATGCGTGCGGTTTGACCCGGGTGCAACGCTGGGTGTTTGCCCGGCACGAACGTGAACGAATCCAGTGCACCGGCGAAGCCCAGAACCGCTTCCACGTCAGCTTTCACGTCGAAGAAATCCACGACGTCGCGGCCTTGCGCCCAGCCTTCCGGAAGACGAGTACCGCAAACGACACCCGCCAGCATCGGCTCTTGCTTCAAGCCTTCCAGCTGACCGACAAAACGCAGACCGCTTTCGAACAGACGCACGCGATCCTGTTGACGGTTCAGGTTGTGCTGAAGCGCCTTGACCAGACCAGGCCACAGGGACGAACGCATGGCCGCCATGTCGTTGGAAATCGGGTTAGCCAGCAGCAGCGGCTCGACACCCGGATTAAACAACTCGAATTGTTTCGGATCGATGAAGCTGTAGGTGATCGCTTCCTGATAACCGCGAGCCACCAGCAGGCGACGCAGTTCAGGCAGATCGCTACGCGCTTCAGCCTTGGCTTGCGGCGCCAGACGGGCTTGCGGATAGCGAACCGGCAGACGGTTGTAACCGTACAGACGGGCCAGCTCTTCGATCAGGTCGACTTCGAGGCTGATGTCGAAGCGATGGCTCGGCACTTCAACGCGCCACTGCCCTGCCCCATCGGCAGAAATCTTCAGACCCAGGCCGCTGAGCAGTCGCTCGACTTCGGCCGAATCCATTTCCATACCCAGCATCTGAGTGATGCGTTGCGCACGCAGGGTAACCGGCGCAATCGAAGGCAGGTGCTGTTCGCTGACGGTCTCGATGATCGGACCGGCTTCGCCGCCAGTGATGTCCAGCAGCAGGCCAGTGGCGCGCTCCATGGCTTCACGGGCCAGTTGCCAGTCCACGCCACGCTCGTAACGGTGCGAAGCGTCGGTGTGCAGGCCGTAGGAACGAGCCTTGCCAGCCACGGCGATCTGATCGAAGAACGCACTTTCAAGGAAAATGTCACGAGTGGTCGCGGTGTTGACGCCGCTGTGCTCGCCGCCCATTACGCCGGCGATCGCTAGGGCGCGGGTGTGGTCGGCAATCACCAGCGTATCGCTACGCAGGCTGACTTCCTGACCGTCGAGCAGCACCAGCTTCTCGCCTTCTTCGGCCATACGTACGCGGATGCCGCCATTGATTTCGGCGAGATCGAACGCGTGCAGCGGTTGACCCAGTTCCAGCATCACGTAGTTAGTGATGTCGACGGCCGCATCAATGCTGCGCACATCGGCGCGACGCAGACGCTCGACCATCCACAGCGGCGTAGGCTTGGACAGGTCGACGTTGCGGATCACTCGACCCAGGTAACGCGGGCAAGCGGCTGGTGCCAGCACCTCAACCGAACGCACTTCATCGTGCACGGCTGGAACGGTCGCCACGACCGGGCGGGTGACTTCAGCGGCGTACAACGCGCCGACTTCACGGGCCAGACCGGCCAGGGACAGGCAGTCGCCGCGGTTCGGGGTCAGGTCGACCTCGATGCTGGCGTCGTCCAGGTTCAGGTATTCACGAATGTCCTGACCAACCGGCGCATCGACCGGCAACTCCATCAGGCCATCGTTGCCTTCGCCCACTTGCAGTTCGGCTTGCGAGCACAGCATGCCGTTGGACTCAACGCCACGCAGCTTGGCTTTCTTGATTTTGAAGTCGCCCGGCAGTTCGGCACCGATCATGGCGAACGGGATCTTCAGGCCCGGACGCACGTTTGGCGCACCGCACACGACCTGAAAAGTCTCCGAGCCATTGCTGACCTGGCAAACACGCAACTTGTCAGCGTCCGGGTGCTGCTCGGTGCTCAGCACCTCGCCCACCACCACACCGCTGAATTCACCGGCGGCCGGCGTAACGCTATCGACCTCAAGACCGGCCATCGACAGACGGGCAACCAGCTCGTCGCGACTTACCTGCGGGCTTACCCAGCCACGCAGCCATTGTTCACTGAATTTCATCCTGCTCTCCTAAGAATTCGTTACGACTAGCGAAATTGCGCGAGGAACCGCAAGTCGTTGTCGAAGAACAGACGCAAGTCGTTCACGCCGTAACGCAGCATGGCCAGACGCTCAACGCCCATGCCGAAGGCAAAGCCCGAAAACTCTTCCGGGTCGATCCCGGACATGCGCAGCACGTTCGGGTGAACCATGCCGCAGCCCATCACTTCCAGCCAGCCAGTCTGTTTGCAGACACGGCAGCCTTTACCGCTGCACATCACGCATTCCATGTCGACTTCAGCGGATGGCTCGGTGAACGGGAAGTACGAAGGACGGAAACGCACGGCCAGTTCTTTTTCGAAGAACACGCGCAGGAATTCTTCGATGGTCCCTTTCAGGTCGGCGAAGTTGATATCGCGATCGACCAGCAGGCCTTCGACCTGGTGGAACATCGGCGAGTGGGTGATATCGGAGTCGCTACGGTACACACGGCCTGGGCAGACGATGCGGATCGGTGGCTGTTTCGATTCCATGGTGCGGACCTGTACCGGCGAGGTATGGGTGCGCAACAACATGTTGGCATTGAAATAGAAGGTGTCATGCATCGACCGGGCAGGGTGATGGCCTGGGATGTTGAGCGCTTCGAAGTTGTGGTAATCGTCTTCGACCTCAGGGCCTTCGGCGATGCCGTAGCCGATGTGGGTGAAGAACTGTTCGATACGTTCCAGAGTGCGAGTAACCGGATGCAGACCACCCGAGGTCTGGCCACGGCCAGGCAGGGTCACGTCAATGGACTCGGCAGACAGTTTGGCGGCCAGGTCGGCCTCTTCAAACAGTGCCTTGCGGGCATTGAGAACCTCTGTGACACGCTCCTTGGCAACGTTGATCAGGGCGCCGACTTGCGGACGCTCTTCTGCCGGCAAATTCCCCAGGGTCTTCATCACCTGAGTCAATTCACCCTTTTTGCCAAGGTAGTGAACCCGGATTTGCTCCAGGGCATTGATATCTTCAGCGCTTTGCACAGCCTCTAGTGCTTGAGAGACGAGCGCATCCAGGTTTTCCATGTACAGACTCCAGATACAAAATAGGGGAAGAGCTTGAAGGCTCTTCCCCTATTTATGACGTTTAACACCTGGCCCCACAGAGGTGAGGCCGGGTGACTGTCGGGGGTACTTAAGCCAAGGTGGCTTTAGCTTTCTCGACAATCGCAGCAAACGCCGCTTTTTCGTTCACTGCCAGATCAGCCAGAACCTTACGGTCGATCTCGATGGACGCTTTTTTCAGGCCGGCGATGAAACGGCTGTAGGACAGACCGTTGATACGTGCACCAGCGTTGATACGAGCGATCCACAGAGCGCGGAACTGACGTTTTTTCTGACGACGGTCACGGTAGGCGTATTGGCCTGCCTTGATTACCGCTTGCTTGGCAACACGGAATACGCGCGAGCGAGCGCCGTAGTAGCCTTTAGCAAGTTTCAGAATTTTTTTGTGACGTTTACGGGCAATGACGCCACGCTTTACACGAGCCATGAGTTACTTCCTCTATTCTTGACTAAAATTAACGAAGGCGCAGCATGCGCTCGACTTTTGCCACGTCAGACGGATGCAGCAAGCTGCTACCGCGCAGTTGACGCTTACGCTTGGTCGACATTTTAGTCAGGATGTGGCTCTTGAAAGCGTGCTTGTGCTTGATACCGTTAGCAGTTTTCAGAAACCGCTTAGCAGCACCACTTTTCGTTTTCATTTTTGGCATGTTCGGATACTCCGCATTCAGTTGATAAACATAATCAGAAGGCCTGCCGTGCCCTGTTGATTACTTCTTCTTTTTCGGGGCGATGACCATGATCAGCTGGCGTCCTTCCATCTTAGGATGCTGTTCGACCGAACCGTACTCGAGCAAGTCACCTTCAACTCGCTTGAGGAGTTCCATCCCCAGCTCCTGGTGGGCCATCTCACGGCCGCGGAATCGCAAGGATACCTTGGCCCTGTCCCCATCACTCAGGAAACGTACCAGGTTGCGCAGTTTTACCTGGTAATCCCCTTCCTCCGTCCCTGGACGAAACTTGATTTCTTTAACCTGAATCTGCTTCTGGTTTTTCTTGGCCGCGGCAATCTGCTTCTTCTTCTCGAAGATCGATTTGCCGTAGTCCATCAGTTTGCAAACAGGGGGTACTGCATCGGCGGAAATCTCCACCAAATCCAGCTTGGCCTCTTCAGCCTTAAGAAGCGCGTCTTCAATTGACACAATCCCAAGCTGTTCACCTTCAGCCCCAATTAACCGAACCTCGCGTGCCGAGATATTCTCGTTGATCGGGGCTTTCGGTGCAGCTCGTTTATCTTGTCTCATTTCACGCTTAATAATAATTACTCCGAATCTGGGCGACCACGCCGGGAAACCGCTTGCGCGAGAAACTCAGCGAACTGGGCGACGGGCATCGAGCCCAGGTCAGCACCTTCACGAGTACGCACAGCGACAGTCTGCATCTCGACTTCCCGATCTCCGATAACCAAGAGATAGGGAACCTTGAGCAAAGTATGCTCGCGGATTTTAAAGCCGATCTTTTCATTTCTCAAGTCAGACTTGGCACGAAATCCGCTTTCGTTGAGAGTTTTTTCAACCTCGGCGGCAAAATCGGCCTGTTTGTCAGTGATGTTCATGATCACTGCCTGGGTCGGAGCCAGCCACGCAGGGAACGCACCCTCGTAGTGCTCGATCAGGATTCCGACGAAACGTTCGAAGGATCCAAGGATCGCCCGGTGCAACATCACCGGATGCTTGCGACTGTTGTCTTCGGAGACGTATTCGGCTCCCAGACGGACAGGCAGGTTAAAATCGAGCTGCAGGGTACCACACTGCCAGACGCGACCAAGGCAATCTTTCAGCGAGAACTCGATCTTCGGACCGTAGAACGCACCCTCGCCCGGTTGCAGATCGTACGGCAGGCCAGCGCTATCAAGGGCTGCAGCCAATGCAGCTTCGGCGCGGTCCCACAACTCGTCGGAACCGACGCGTTTTTCCGGACGAGTGGACAGCTTCATCTCGACGTCTTTGAAGCCGAAGTCGGCGTAGACGTCCATGGTCAGCTTGATGAACGCAGCGGATTCGGCCTGCATCTGCTCTTCGGTGCAGAAGATGTGGGCGTCGTCCTGAGTGAACGCACGCACACGCATGATGCCGTGCAGCGCACCCGATGGCTCGTTACGGTGGCAGGCACCGAACTCGGCCAGGCGCATCGGCAACTCGCGGTAGCTTTTCAGGCCCTGGTTGAACACTTGCACGTGGCAAGGGCAGTTCATTGGCTTGATGGCGTAGTCGCGGTTTTCCGACTGAGTGGTGAACATGTTGTCGGCGTAGTTGGCCCAGTGCCCGGATTTCTCCCACAGGCTGCGGTCAACGACTTGTGGAGTCTTGATCTCCAGGTAGCCGTTGTCGCGCTGAACTTTGCGCATGTACTGCTCGAGTACCTGATACAGCGTCCAGCCGTTCGGGTGCCAGAACACCATGCCCGGCGACTCTTCCTGGGTGTGGAACAGGCCCAGGCGCTTGCCGATCTTGCGGTGATCGCGCTTTTCAGCTTCTTCGATGCGCTGGATGTAAGCCGCCAGCTGCTTCTTGTCCGCCCATGCGGTGCCGTAGACGCGCTGCAATTGCTCGTTCTTGGCATCGCCACGCCAGTAGGCGCCGGACAACTTGGTCAGCTTGAAGGATTTCAGGAAGCGGGTGTTCGGCACGTGCGGACCGCGGCACATGTCGACGTATTCTTCGTGATAGTACAGGCCCATGGCCTGTTCGTTCGGCATGTCCTCGACCAGGCGCAGCTTGTAGTCTTCGCCACGGGCCTTGAACACTTCGATCACTTCGGCGCGCGGAGTGACTTTCTTGATCACGTCGTAATCTTTCTCGATCAGCTGTTGCATGCGCTGTTCGATGGCGGCCAGGTCGTCCGGAGTGAAAGGACGCTCGAAGGCGATGTCGTAATAGAAGCCTTCGTCGATGACCGGGCCGATGACCATTTTGGCGGTCGGATACAGCTGCTTGACCGCATGGCCAACCAGGTGGGCGCAAGAGTGGCGAATGATCTCCAGCCCCTCTTCATCCTTAGGCGTAATGATTTGCAGCGTAGCGTCGGCGCTGATGATGTCGCTGGCGTCGACCAGCTTGCCATCGACCTTGCCGGCCACGGTGGCCTTGGCCAGACCTGCACCAATGGATGCGGCGACCTCGGCTACGGAAACCGGGTGATCGAATGAACGTTGACTGCCGTCGGGAAGAGTAATAGTTGGCATGGCGCCTCCTCTCCTAGTGGTGACCCCTACCAAAGGTCACGTGGGTTGGGATGAGCCAGTACAAGATCCGGTCCAGGCCATTCAATGACGAACGCCTGCCTTACAGCGGCAGGAGCCTTGCGGCCAACCGGAAAACCGAACCAGAGTGACTGGGATTCAAATCAGGGTTATTCGAACATCTGCCGCCACCGTGACTGAAGGTCTGCGGAGCTTGCAAATACCCGAGCGAGGCATGCTAGCACAGATGAACGGTCGTCGCGGTGCCGAGGTTTTCTGCTGGGGCAAATCAGTCCTTTTTATGCCAGAGTGCTGAACTTGAACCCCGCTTTACCCCTCAGATAACAAGACATTGACCCACAAGGAGCATCCCAGCATGCGTCTGAATCGTTTGTTCGCAGTAGTCGCCCCCATCGTCCTGTTGCTGCCGTTGGCCGCCCATGCCGATTGGCCGAAGGGCGAGCGCGAGAAATACATGGCTCAGTGCACTCAAGCGGCAACCCCTCAGATCGGCGCGGCTGCTGCAAAAGCCCACTGCGCTTGTGGCGCCGACGCAATCAAATCATACCCGGCCAAGGACCTTCAGTCCTTGATGGACAACCAAGCCAGTGACGCCCTGAAACAACAGGCCCTGACCCAGATTTCCAAATGCAAGGCCAGTAATCCGCCGAAAAAATAAGCCCTGCATGGCGTCAAAAAAGGGTTTGGCGCCGGCAAAAGGCATCTGAAAACCGCCTTTTTCGACAATTTATGCAGGTTTTACAGCTTTTTTTATCGTCTTTACTTTCGGCTGAAAGCCTTTTAAATCGGGGCTTTCAGCCACATCAGGCAACAAAGAAAGCGCGACTGCAGGGCAAACAGCACGTCCGGGGGGCTCCCAAAGCGAACATTTCGACTATGATACTCCGGTGTGCCCAGTTGGCCTGAGCAGCACAGTACTACTGAAAATATATGTTTCTTGGAGATACACCATGTCTAATCGCCAAACCGGCACCGTTAAATGGTTCAACGATGAAAAAGGCTTCGGCTTCATCACTCCTCAAGGTGGCGGTGACGACCTGTTCGTACACTTCAAAGCTATCGAAAGCGACGGTTTCAAAAGCCTGAAAGAAGGCCAGACTGTTTCCTTCGTGGCTGAGAAAGGCCAAAAGGGTATGCAAGCTGCTCAAGTTCGCCCAGAGTAATTTCTTGGCGCACTAAAAAAACCCCGTCCATGTGACGGGGTTTTTTATGGATGAAGCAAAAGCCGGACGCTATCAGCCGCAGTTGATGCGCGTGATCACCAGGTTGGCATCGGTGTTCAGGTTCAAGCGGTCGGAGCGGTACTCCAGCGTCACCATATCGTCAGGCTTGAGGATACGGGCATTCTGCGCGCCTGCGCGAACACGCGCCTGTTCCAGCAGCGCGAGCGAAGCCTTTTTGCCAATGGTGAATTCGGCAGCCTTTGCTTCGCAACGACTGTGGCCGGTATCCGTCGTCGTGACAGGGTCTGTTGCCGATTCGGTAGACGTGCTGCTGCAACCTGCCAGCAGGCTAGCGGCCAACAAAGTACCCAATGACGCGAGCTTCCAAGGCATGAAGCCTCCTTTTTTCAATAGTTAAGCTGAGATCGTGCGACCGCCAATCTGGCGTTTGGTTTCACAGGCAGCGCCAGCGCCCTGCCCTCGACCCGGACAAGCGGCGAGTTTGCCTGAGCACTCCCGGTCATTCATCCCGCAATCGTGACTGAATATGACCTGCGCTCAATAAATATCGATGTAATCGAATGGTGGTGATGGCCAGTTCTCTTTCAGCGCATTGAAGATCTGCATGACCCACACCTCGTCACTGGCCGCGACCAATCCCACATACCCCGAGCCCTTGGCCCACGTCTCCAGACGAAACAGCAGCCCGCCGATGTCAGTGCCGCCCACGACACCCGATGAAATGTAAGCGATGCCGCCCTTGGTCACCCGCAATTGGGTGTGCTCATCATCACTGGCAGAGGCCAGCAGCTGGCGCACTGCCTCAAGGGTCAAGCCGTCAGGAGAGTTCAAATCAATCTGCACAGCACGGTCCTTGAAAAATCATCAAAAACCAAGTGTCGCATAGCCTTTCCCTCATGCCTAAGTCGGAGTGCCAAACACTCTGCAAAATGCTTAACTCACCCCCAGACTTTCCCGAATTCACGAGCGCCAACATGACCACCGTAAGCATCGACGCCGACATCAAAGCCAAGTGGCCACAAGGCCATAGCTCTTACAGCCCAGGCAGTCCGGAAGAGCTGGCAATCATTGGTATCGATCTATTGGTCAAGGAACTGGGGACTGAAGCGGCGCAAACCTTCATCGCACAGGTATTCGAGAAGTACCCGGCCGACTACAAGGGCGCTGAATACAACGAAAGGGAGTAACCCCGCAGGCTGGCACCTGCGGGTGTACAACTTACTTCAGACGAGCCAGACGCTGGGTCAGCAGGTCGAAGAAACCCTGAGCATTGCCACTCTCAACCCAGAACGCGTTTTTCGGCGCTTTCAGACCGTCATACCAGTCGACGATGGTTTGACCGAAGGTCGGGCCTTCGCGGCTATCAACCACCACATTGACCGAACGACCGGTGAACAGCTCCGGCTTGAGCAGGTAGGCAATGACCGTCGCGTCATGCACCGGGCCACCCGGAAGACCGTAGTGCTCCATGTCGCCTTTGACGTACTCGTTGAGAATATCGCCCACCAACTTGCTGGCGTTATTGTTCAGTGCGGCGATCTGCTTCAGACGCGCTTCGCTGGTAAGGATCTTGTGGGTCACGTCCAATGGCAGATAGGTCAGTTTGACGCCGCTTTTCAGCACCACTTCAGCAGCCTGCGGGTCGGCGAACAGGTTGAACTCGGCCACCGGGGTAATGTTGCCACCGTTGAAGTGAGCACCACCCATGATCACCACTTCCTTGATGCCCTGAACGATTTCAGGCTCCTGGATCAGCGCCAGCGCCAGGTTGGTCTGTGGACCGAGCATAGCGATGGTGATGCTGTGGGGTTTGGCGGTTTTCAAGGTGTCGATCAGGTAATTGACTGCATTACCCTTTGCCAAACCTTGCTTCGGCTCATGCACGGCGACGCCCGACAGGCCTTCTTTACCATGAATGTTCTCGGCATAAATCGGCGTACGCATCAGCGGTTTCGGCGCACCGGCATAAACCGGCACCTCCTCGCGCCCCGCCCATTCGCGGGCCAGCCGCGCATTACGCGAGGTCTTGTCCAGACGCACGTTGCCGGCGACGGTGGTCAACGCGCGGATGTTCAGTTCTTCTGGTGATGCCAGCGCAAACAGCAAAGCGACCACGTCGTCGGCACCCGGGTCGGTGTCGATGATCAAGTCGATCTTTTCCGCCGCCTGGGCGCTTGTTGCGGTAATAAGGGACAAAAGCAGCAGACTCCGGAGCAGATGGTGCAGTTTCTGAGCATAGCGGTACATAGCGCACTCCTTGTGCGTGGAAAAGCAGACAGACGAAAACGAATCAGAACGTGACCCCGGCCACCAGTACGACGTTGCAGTACGGCTGACATTCGCCTGTACGAACAATCGCCCGCGCCTGTCGGCTCAGGACTTTGAATTGCTCATGACTGAGCAGCTCACGCCGACCCAGCGCACCTTCGGCATTCAGCTCATCCAGCGTCACCAGCGCCGACGGCTGCTTGTCCAGAATTTCCTGGGCCAACACGTGGCTTTCGACCTGCATTTCGCTGAGCACAACCTTCAACGTGCTGATGAAATCCGGAACGCCGTGGGTCAAGGCCAGGTCGATCAGCTCGACACCCGGCGGAACCGGCAGGCCGGCATCGCCAATCACGACCATGTCGCCATGTCCCAGGGAAGCGATCAGTCGCGACAGCGCGATGTTGAGCAACGGTGTTTTTTTCATGGTGCTTTAAAGGCCTGTACGTCGGACAAAGTGGGGATCGAGGGTTGCGCGCCGGCACGGGTCACTGACAGCGCCGCAGCGACCTGGCCGAAACGGATCGCTTGCGCCTCGTTTTTACCGGCGGCCAGTGCGGCAGCAAAACCGCCGACAAAGGTATCGCCCGCCGCCGTGGTATCGACCGCCTTTACCTTCGGCGCAGGAAAGTGTTCGAAGCTGTTGCCATTGGCAAACAGCGAGCCTTGGGCACCGAGGGTGATGATCACCTTGCCGGCCCCCATGGCGATCAATCGGGTCGCCGCGACTTCGGCGGTTTCCAGTGAATCCACCGGCAAACCGCTAAGGGCCGAGGCTTCGCTCTCGTTAGGGATCAGATAGTCGATGGCCGCATACCAGTCTGCCGGTAACGGTCGGCTGGCGGGCGCCGGGTTGAGAATCACGGTTTTCCCCAGTTCACGACCGCGCTTGAGCGCATGACCGACCGTGGCATCCGGCACTTCAAGCTGACAGATGATCACATCCGCCGCCTGCAACACCGTATCGAAGCGGTCAATCACTGCCGGCGTCAGTGCACCGTTGGCACCGGCGACAATCACGATCGCGTTCTGGCTGTTGTCATCGACCACGATCAACGCCACACCGCTGGCACCATCAACGGTGCTGACCGCCTGACAATCGATACGGTCAGCCAACAGCGCTCCGCGCAGTTCCAAGCCATAGGCATCGCTGCCCACGCAACCGACCATCGACACCTGCGCACCCAGTCGCGCCGCAGCAACCGCCTGATTCGCACCCTTGCCACCGGAGACCGTGGCAAACGACTCACCAATCAGCGTTTCACCGCCACGGGGCAACCGTGACGCGCGGGTCACCAGGTCCATGTTCAGGCTGCCTATCACCACTACTTTTGCTGGCATACATCACTACTCATAAATGCAATTTCAACGGTGCTTTCTGTTTAACGGAAATGGGCAAACACACCGGCCAGCGGCGCAGTCGATTCGCGCAGGACAATACTGGGCGTCACGATCCGTTGATCGGTGGCAATGGCCGGTGTGGCGATCCTGCGCAACAGCACTTCGGCCGCCATCTCGCCGAGCTGCAGGATCGACTGGCCCACGGTGGTCAGCGCCGGATAGACATAACGGCTCATCTGGATATCGTCGAAGCCAATCACCGACAGTTCGCTCGGCACACGAATATTGCGCTCGGCGGCGGCGCGCAACACGCCGATGCCGATCATGTCGTTACCGGCGAAGATGGCGCTGGGCGGATTGTTTTCCAGGAGGATCGCAGCCGCGCTGTAACCGCCGGTACTGGTGAAGTCGCTTTCCAGTATGCGTTCGTGAGGCACTTCGACGCCCGCCTCTTTCAAGGCGCGGCAATAACCTGCCAGACGCATTTGCGCGACGCTGGTACTGGCCGGCCCGCCAATGGTGGCGATATCCCGATGCCCCAACTCCAGAAGATGGCGGGTCGCCAGATAAGCGCCGTACTCGTGATCGATGCGCACCAGGTCCGCATCAACCCCTTCCAGCCCTCGGTCGACGATCACCATCGGCGTGCGCACGCCCGCCAGACCTTCTGCCAGCACCGCGTCCCCACCGGCCGATGCCACGATCAGTCCGTCAATGCGTTTTTCCAGCAACACGCGCAGGTAGCTGCGTTGCTTGTCGGGGTTGTCATCGGAGTTGCAGAGGATCACGCAATAGCCATTACGCTCGCAGTAATCCTCGATGCCGCGCGCCAGCTCGGCGAAGTATGGGTTGAGGCTGTTGGGCACCAGTAGACCGATGGTCGCGGTGGTCTTGGCTTTTAATGAGCGGGCCACGGCACTGGGCACGTAGTCGAGACTTTTGATTGCCGCTTCGACCTTGATCCGCACTTCTTCGCTGACGGGCCGGGTCTTGTTCACCACATGGGAAACCGTGGTGTAGGAAATCCCCGCGAGCGCTGCCACATCCTTGATTGTTGCCATGACTCAGGTCCGCCGGCTTGCGCGCTGACTGCGATAGGTATCAAGCACCACCGCCACCACGATGACCGCGCCGGTGATGATGCGTTTGGTCGGCTCGGTTGCACCGATCTGCGCCAGACCGGCCGCCAGTACCGAGATGATCAACACCCCGAAAAACGTGCTGATGACCGAACCGCGCCCGCCCATCAGGCTGGTACCGCCAATCACCACCGCGGCGATCACTTGCAGTTCCAGGCCGGAGCCGGCATTCGGGTCCGCCGCCTCCAGGCGGGAAATCTGGAACAGCGCGGCGATACCGGCCAGCAGCCCCATCAGACTGAACACCAGAATCTTGTAGGGTTTCGGATTGATCCCTGCCAGACGCACGGCTTCTTCGTTGGTGCCGATGCCGATCAGATAGCGACCGAACACCGTGCGAGTCAACACGGCCTGGGCAATGAAGATGATGAGCAAAGCAATGATGAACGACGGCGAAATGCCGAAGGCGATCGGGTTGGACAGCCAGGCAAAGGCATCACCGATATAGGCGGTGCGCGAGCCGGTCATCTGATACGCCACACCACGCGCCATTTCCAGCACGCCGAGGGAGACGATGAACGAAGGAATCCGCCACGCCACGGTGATCGAACCGGTGATCGTCCCCGCCAATGCGGCGGCCGCCATACCGAGCAATGCTGCCGGCAATACGCTCCAGCCCCAGCCGAGAATCGCCACGCTGACCGTCGACGCCGCGAGTGCCAGCACCGAGCCCACCGACAGGTCGATGCCGCCGATGATCAACACAAACGTCATGCCGACCGCCAGCACCATCAAGTCCGGAATCTGGTTGGCCAGGGTGCTGAACGTGTCGTAAGACAGAAAATGGCTGCTCAGGACCGAGAACAGCGCGACCATCGCCAGCAAGGCACCGGCCAGGCCCAGATAGGTGCCGAGGCCGTAAAAATTGCCACTACGTTTACCGGCAGATGTTGCAGTTTTCATGGAAGATCCCTAGGCGCTGCTTCGTTGAGCAGCGCATCACGTTTTTGATAGCCGGCAAAAGCAGCGGCAAGCAAGTCATCCTGGGTCCAGCTGTCGCGCTCGAATGTCTCGATCAGGCGCCCCGCCGACAGCACGCCGATGCGGTCGCAAATCAGCATCAGTTCGCGCAGGTCGCTGGACACCACCACCAGCGCCTTGCCCTGACGAGTCAGCTCACCGAGCAGTGCATAAATGTCGAATTTGGCGCCGACGTCGATGCCGCGAGTCGGCTCATCGAACAGCAACACCGAACAATCGCGCTCCAGCCAACGGCCGATCACGACTTTCTGCTGATTGCCGCCGGACAGCTCCGAGACCAACTGCGTCGGGCTGGAACTGCGGATGCGCATGGCGTCGATCTGACGCTGAGCCAACGACATCTCGTCACCGTTGTTGACGAAACCGCCGCGGGAAATCTCCGGCATGTTACCCAGAGCAATATTCGCGCTGATCGATTGCGTCAGCAGCAAGCCCTCGCCCTTGCGGTCTTCGGTGATCAGGGCAATGCCGTGACCGACCGCGTCCGCCGGCGAACGAATACTCACGACCTGTGCCGGCGACCCCAGCGCAACCGTGCCGCTGTCCGCGGTATCGGCGCCGAAGATCAGGCGTAGCAACTCGGTGCGCCCTGCCCCGATCAAACCGGAAATCCCGTAGATCTCGCCGGCGCGCACTTCAAAGGAGACGTCGCGCACTTTGTCGGAGCGGGTCAGCCCCTTGACCGTCAACGCCGGCGCGCCGATGTTGCGCGGGCCCATGTCGATGTGTTCACCGAGCTCACGGCCAACCATCAAGGTCACCAATTGCTCACTGTTGTAGTTGGCCATCGGCTCGACACAAACCAGATTGCCGTCGCGCAACACCGCAATGCGCTGAGCCACCCGCGCCAGCTCTTCGAGGCGATGGGAGATATAAATGATCGACACGCCACGAGCTTGCAGGCGCGTGATTTGCTCGAACAGCATTTCGACTTCACGGGCCGTCAGCATCGCGGTCGGTTCGTCGAGGATCAGCACATGACAATCGCCGATCAGGTTGCGGGCGATCTCGACCATTTGCTGGTGACCGATGCCCAGTTCGCCGACGAGGGTGTCCGGATCGATCGCATCGAGCCCGACCTGAGCCATGGCTTCGATCGCGGCCTTGCGCAATTGCTTGCGGCTGATCCAGCCGCCGTTGCTGGGCAGGTTATCGAGAAACAGGTTTTCCGCCACCGACAGGGTCGGCAACAGATTGAGTTCCTGCATGACCATGCGAATGCCCAGGTCTTCAGCCTGGGTACGGCTGCCGGGGCGGTAATCCTGCCCCTGGAATTGCATCTGGCCAGTGGTCGGCGTGACCAATCCACCAATGATCTTCGACAGCGTGCTTTTGCCGGCGCCGTTCTCGCCGGTCAGCGCCAACACTTCGCCGCGCATCAGCGTCAGGTCGATACCGGTGAGGACAGGCTGCGCGTAGGTCTTGCCGATACCGCTGACCGAGAGGACAGCGTTCGGAGCGCAAACAGACATAAAAACTCTCCATGCGCTCGCCCGGACGGGCGAGCACCGTTGTGTCGCCAGTAGGACTACTTGGTAACCAGCTCTACCGGAGTTTCGATTACGCCGTTGGTGCCGCTGTCGACTTTCTCACCCTTGACGATCTTCAGCGCCGTCTCGATGCCGAACACGGCTTGCCTGGCAGCGAACTGGTCAGCGGTGGCCAGGACACGGCCATCCTTGAGCATCGGTTTGATGGCGTTGATGTTGTCGTAGCCGACCACTTGCACTTTGCCGGCCTTGCCCGCGGCACGCACGGCAGACACTGCGCCGACAGCCATGCTGTCGTTGCCGGCCAGCAGGGCTTTGACTTGCGGGTATTCGCTGAGGATAGACGCGGCGACCTTGTTGCCTTTATCGATTTCCCAATCACCGGATTGCAGGGACACGACCTTGATCTGCGCCGCTTCCATCGCATCCTTGAAACCTGCAGTGCGAGCCTGGGCGTTGGTGGTGGTGGACACACCTTCGATGATGCCGACTTCGTCACCGGCCTTCAGCTGCTTGGCCAGGTACTCACCCACCAGACGCGCACCCTTGCGGTTGTCCGGGCCTACGAACGGAACATTGATGTTTTTGCTTTTGACGACCGCTGGGTCCAGCTGGTTGTCGATGTTGACCACGGTGATACCGGCATCGATGGCTTTCTTGATCACCGGGACCATGGCCTTCGAGTCAGCAGGCGCGATCACCAGTGCATTGACCTTGGCCAGAATCATTTGCTCGACGATACGTGTCTGGCCCGCAGTGTCCGTTTCGTCCTTGATGCCGTTGGAGATCAGGTCGAAATCGGCGGAGTGATCTTTCTGGTAGGCCTTGGCGCCGTCTTCCATGGTCAGGAAGAATTCGTTGGCCAGGGATTTCATGACCAGTGCGACTTTGGGTTTTTCAGTGTCGGCGAAGGCCGAGGAGACAGGCAACGCGGCGGATGCGGCAGCCAGCATAGCGACAGCGAGAAGACGTCCAGCGAATGGCAGCTTCATGGGTTCACTCCGATCTTATGATTATTCTTGAGCAACGCTTGCGCTGGCGTATGTTTCACCGCGTTTGCCGATGGAACAGGCCATCGGCAGTGCCGCGCAAACGTTTGCGTAGACCGAACTATGCGAATCCTGCCGATATTTGTCAACGACCGAAAAGCACGCTTTGTGCTTCCGGTAACAGAACCGGTTATGCCGTAGTGCTGATCACACTACCCGCGCTGGAGCCCTTGGCCAGTTCCTTGACCAGATTACCTGTGACCTCCGACAGCGCCCCGCTGGTGTTGGCAATTTGCCCCTGAATCGACATGACGACAGCCGTTTTGGCTTCCGGCGTCGTATAAGGCGCCGCTTGAGCCGCCGCCAATTGTTGCTGCTGTTCTCGCAGTTGCTGCTGCAGTTCCTGCATACGTTTGAGCAACATCTTCACCGCGACGCTTTGGTCACCGCCGCTGTCACTGTCCGTTTTCGTTTCGTTTGCCGCGCCGCCACCGGTCCGGACCTTGGTTGCGCCACCCTCCTCCTCGGTACCCAACGCCAGTGTCGAAGCCTCGGAAGTTGATTCGCTCAAGGCGTTGATCGTTGCGGTGGATTTGCCACCGATAGTGATTGCGCCTGCATTGGGAAAGCCGATCGAAAACGACATGTGAACTCCTGAATAAAAAGATCCTTCAGAGAGGCATCGACCTGCGCGCGGGTTTCTTTAGCAATGATTTGCCGTCTGGCAAGAAGACCTGCTCAACAGAAGTCGTAGCCCTTTTCGGAGAGCCGAACGCAAATAACAAACATATTCGGAAAACCGGACAACAGGACGTTTAAACCTCGTTCAACACAGTCCGAATAATTGATACAAATCATTGGGTTAAAGCTATTTTTCATTTCCAGACATGACTGGTACAGATCCTGCTCCCTCTCATTCACCCCAGACATTCAGATCTGTCCGGGGCGCATCTAGATGAACCTGCATCCGCACCGTCTCACTACTAGAGAGAAAAATAATGACATCTGCTTTCAAGACTTTTGTTCCGGGCGCCTTGGCCCTCCTGCTACTCCTTCCGACAGCCCTTCAGGCGAAAGAAGTCGAAACCAAACAGAAACTGGCGAACGTGGTGATCTTGGCCACCGGCGGCACCATTGCCGGCGCGGGCGCCAGCGCCGCCAACAGCGCGACGTATCAAGCGGCGAAAGTCGGCATCGAACAGTTGATCGCCGGCGTTCCGGAACTGAGCCAATTGGCCAATGTTCGCGGCGAACAGGTCATGCAGATCGCCTCCGAAAGCATTACCAACGACAACCTGCTGCAATTGGGTCGTCGCGTGGCCGAACTGGCTGACAGCAAAGACGTCGATGGCATCGTCATCACCCACGGCACCGACACCCTGGAAGAAACTGCCTACTTCCTGAACCTGGTGGAAAAAACCGACAAGCCGATCATCGTCGTGGGCTCTATGCGCCCAGGCACCGCGATGTCCGCAGACGGCATGCTGAACCTGTACAACGCCGTGGCCGTAGCCGGCAGCAAAGACGCGCGCGGCAAAGGCGTACTGGTGACCATGAACGATGAAATCCAGTCGGGTCGCGACGTCAGCAAGATGATCAACATCAAGACCGAGGCGTTTAAAAGTGCCTGGGGTCCTCTCGGCATGGTGGTCGAAGGCAAATCCTACTGGTTCCGCCTGCCGGCCAAGCGTCACACCATGGACTCGGAGTTCGACATCAAGAACATCAAGAGCCTGCCTGACGTCGAAATCGCCTATTCCTACGGCAACGTGAGTGATACCGCCTACAAAGCGCTGGCTCAATCCGGCGCCAAAGCCATCATCCACGCGGGCACCGGCAACGGTTCGGTGTCTTCGCGCGTGGTTCCAGCCCTGCAAGCCCTGCGCAAGGATGGCGTGCAAATCATTCGTTCCTCCCACGTCAACGCCGGTGGCTTCGTATTGCGTAACGCCGAACAGCCTGACGACAAGTACGACTGGGTTGTGGCCCATGACCTGAACCCACAGAAGGCCCGCATCCTGGCCATGGTCGCGCTGACCAAGACCAATGACAGCAAAGAGCTGCAACGGATGTTCTGGGAATACTGATTCGCCCTCGCCCGACCTGTTCCGGTCGGGCACCGCTTTCACCACTCGTCCACTGCGGCGAGTGGCCTCCTATCTGATAAAAAAATCTCCTTCGTCCTACACCAATCGGGAAAAACTGCTGTCAGAGGATTTTCTTGAATTTTAAGCAGTTGCGAAAATGCCTACAGTTAAATACTGTATGCACGTACAGCTTAATAAGGACAATTCCGTGGCCACCACCTCTGCCTCTCCTGACACCTATGTACGCATGGGTATGCGCGTTCAGAAAATCATCAACTCCCCCACCGCCCAGAAAGCCAAGGCGGCCCTGATCTTCCGACTTCCGGACGAGCCAGTGGATGAGTGGGAGCAATTACTCGAAGAAATCGACGAAAACGACAACGTCACCCTCGCCTACCGCGACGATGGCGGTGTGCAGATTTTCTGGGTTGTGCCGAAGGAAGATTGAGTCAATGAGTGTCCGTTTTTTTGCTTTGCTGTTTTTGCTCTTCGCGATGGGCGCGCAGGCTGACGCCCCGCGCACCTTCAACGAAGCCAAGAAAGTCGCCTGGAAGCTGTACGCCCCGCAATCCACCGAGTTCTATTGCGGCTGTAAATACACCGGCAACAAGGTGGACCTGTCGGCCTGCGGTTATGTGCCACGCAAAAATGCCAAGCGCGCTTCGCGCATCGAGTGGGAGCACATTGTCCCCGCCTGGCAGATCGGCCATCAGCGTCAGTGCTGGCAGGAAGGCGGACGCAAGAACTGCACGCGCTACGACCCGACTTACCAGAAGGCCGAGGCCGACTTGCATAATCTGGTGCCGAGCATCGGCGAGGTGAATGGTGATCGCAGCAATTTCAGTTTTGGCTGGTTGCCGGAGCAATCGGGCCAATACGGTTCGTGCCTGACCCAGGTCGACTTCAAGGCAAAAAAAGTCATGCCCCGCCCTTCCATTCGCGGCATGATCGCCCGGACGTACTTTTACATGAGCAAGCAGTACGGTTTGCGCCTGTCGAAACAGGATCGGCAACTGTACGAAGCATGGAACAAAACCTATCCGGTACAGGCCTGGGAACGTCAGCGCAACCAGAGCGTGGCGTGCGTGATGGGGCGCGGCAACGAGTTTGTCGGGCCGGTGGACATGAAAGCGTGCGGTTAAGCGCTTGTTGAAAACAAAAAGGCCTGGGGTTGAATGCCCCAGGCCTTTTTCGTTTTCAATCGTGCTGCTGGCGCCCAAGCGTTTGGGCGGCCAATGACGCCTTACTGAGTCACCGGATGCTCGATGACCAGCAGCTCGATGTTCTGTTTTTTCGCCCGGGTCAGCGCCGCGCGCACTTCTTCCTGCTTGGCTTCAGCTTCGGCTTTGGAATTGAATGGCCCCATCAGGATGCGGGTCTTGCCATTTTCCTTGATCACGCTGGAAACGAAACTGTGCTCGATCAGCCAGCCACTCAGGTCGCTGACAGCCTGGGTTATTTCACCTCGCACTTCCAGATCCCACTGCGGCGCAGATACCGCCGCCGGTGCTGCCGCCACGGTTGGCTGCGGCTTTGGCGCATCAGCGCGCTTATCCTCACCGCATCCCGCCAATGCCAGTACTGCGATTACCAAAGCCATTTTGCGCACAACGCTTCCCTCTGAATGCCGAAAGCGGAGATTTTAACACCCATGAATACTTCTCGAGTGCCGCAAAATGGGCGCAAAACAACGAGAATCATGGAGGCGGCCTCTGTATAGTTACGCCTTGGGAATCAATGCAGCATCTGCGCGTCAGAAAGAGGCACCCAAACCGTGAAACTTCGCACTAATCTATACATACCACCGACCTCTGCACTGTCCGAATCAGGTGCCCTACAAAGCAATCAAGGAGAAGACCATGCTGATACTCACCCGCAAAGTCGGTGAAAGCATAAATATTGGCGATGACATTACGATCACCATTCTGGGCGTAAGCGGTCAGCAAGTCAGAATTGGCATCAACGCCCCGAAAGACGTTGCGGTGCACCGCGAAGAAATCTATCAGCGCATTCAGGCTGGCCTGACCGCCCCGGACAAGCCGCAATCCTGAATCCTGCTGCAGTCAGTAGCCAGCCTGTTCGCCCCCGGACCACGGCTGGCTAAAGATTCACGCACAGCGATCACTCCTGCATCCCACCCCATCCCCGAACGTGAAGCCGATACTACCGGCATGTCTCACGTCATGGCTGTCGGACGTTTCGGATTAAGCCTGGGGAAGTATGCATTCATACTCGGCTAACCAAACGTTACTCCCCGAGCCATTCCCGTGGCCGCCACGACCATCAGCATCACCAACAGCGCTTCGATATGGCTGATCCGCGCAAACAACTTCGATCGACCGACATCAATGGCTGCGCCGCGCGCCTGCGCAATCCGCCATTTGATCAGGGTGATCATCGGCGCGATCTCAAGCAGCAGAATCAGAACGAAAAGTGTCATCTTCAGATGGAACAGTGGCTGGTGAAGATAGTAGTCAGTGCCCTTTTCGTACCCGGCAAAGGCTCGCATCCCACCGGTGATCAGCAGAATGACCGCTGAAATGCCCCACAGATTATCTGCAATCAAGACGCTGCGCGCCTCACCCAGCCCCGAGGCCAGCCACCGAAAAGCACTGCCGCGGGTCAGAACGGCCCAGAAACCCAAGGCGAACGCCAAGAGATGGATCGCCGCAAAAAACCAGTGGGCAAACATCGAGACACTCCAGTCAGGTTTGAGTTGGATCAGCCTGTCAGTAGTAGCCCATAAAATCGGGGGTTGCCTGCTCAACTATTATCGCTTGCACGGGTGGTGATTGCTGGCCCTCTCCTCGACGTCCTCGTCGGATCAAGCAACAAAGCAGTAACGCCCTCCCCCATCAAAGCGGAAAGAACACCGCGATGTGTCCAGGACTTGCGATCCGTTTAGCAAATCGCAGACAACAAAAAAGGGCCCACCTTTCGGTGAGCCCTTCTAGACCGCCCAGCAGAGCGGATTTTGTTTGGTAGGCGCGATTGGACTCGAACCAACGACCCCCACCATGTCAAGGTGGTGCTCTAACCAACTGAGCTACGTGCCTGCTGTGAGGCGGCATTCTACGGAATTCCGGAGGGGTGTCAACACCTTTTTTCGAGCTAACCCTATGAATATGCAAAATATTTAATTTCTCGGCTGCAAAGAAGATTTTGCGGTGGCTGGCGGTCGATTTTTAACTCGGGTAGGATCGACGCACTCGTAAAATATATTAAACAGAGGCAGCAGGATGGCGAACACTCCCTACCCAGAGTCCTACTACGCCGCATCGGCCAATGCGGTTCCGCCGCGCCCGGCCTTGCAGGGTGACGTAGACACTGATGTCTGTGTGATCGGCGCCGGTTACACCGGCCTGTCCTCTGCCCTGTTTCTGCTGGAGAACGGTTTCAAGGTCACGGTGCTGGAAGCCGCCAAGGTGGGTTTTGGTGCATCGGGTCGTAACGGCGGCCAGATCGTTAACAGTTATAGCCGCGACATCGATGTGATCGAGCGCAGCGTTGGCCCCAAGCAGGCACAGTTGTTGGGGCAGATGGCGTTTGAAGGCGGGCGGATCATTCGTGAGCGGGTCGCCAAATATAATATTCAGTGCGACCTGAAGGACGGCGGCGTGTTCGCTGCAATCACCGCTAAGCAGATGGGCCATCTGGAATCGCAGAAGCGCCTGTGGGAGCGTTTTGGTCATACGCAGCTTGAGCTGCTGGATCAACGCCGCATTCGTGAAGTGGTGAACTGCGAGCAATACGTTGGCGGCATGCTCGACATGAGTGGTGGGCACATTCATCCGCTGAACCTGGTACTCGGCGAAGCCGCGGCGGTCGAGTCGTTGGGGGGTACGATTTATGAGCAATCACCGGCGGTGCGCATCGAACGCGGCGCAATCCCGGTAGTGCACACGCCTCAGGGCAGGGTCAGGGCCAGGTTCATCATCGTGGCGGGCAACGCGTACCTCGGCAATCTGGTGCCGGAATTGGCGGCCAAGTCGATGCCGTGCGGAACCCAGGTGATTACCACCGAGCCATTGGGCGAAGCGTTGGCCAAGAGCCTGCTGCCGCAGGATTACTGTGTCGAAGACTGCAATTACCTGCTCGACTATTACCGCCTGACCGGCGACAAGCGCCTGGTTTTCGGCGGTGGCGTGGTTTACGGCGCGCGAGACCCGGCGAACATTGAAGCGATCATCCGCCCGAAGATGCTCAAGGCCTTCCCGCAGCTCAAGAACGTGAAGATCGATTACGCCTGGACCGGCAATTTCCTGCTGACCCTGTCGCGTCTTCCGCAGGTCGGACGCCTGGGCGACAATATCTACTACTCCCAGGGTTGCAGTGGCCACGGCGTGACGTACACGCACCTGGCAGGCAAGGTGTTGGCCGAAGCGTTGCGCGGCCAGGCTGAGCGTTTTGACGCGTTTGCTGACTTGCCGCACTACCCCTTCCCCGGCGGGCAATTGCTGCGCACGCCGTTTGCGGCGTTGGGCGCCTGGTACTACGGATTGCGAGACAAGTTCGGTTACTAAGCAATACCGCAATATTTTGTGGGAGCGAGCCTGCTCGCTCCCACAGGTCCGACTCAGAAATCGACAGTCGCCGAAAGCAGGTACGTGCGCGGCGTCGACAGCGTCAATCCCGGCTCGCTGTCATCCGAAGCACCGGCCGAACTCCAGTAGCGCTTGCCTGTCACGTTCTCGATGTTGGCGCGCAAGGTGATGTTCTTTTCCTCGACCTTGAACGCGTAGCGGGCGCCTACATCAAAGCGCTCCCACGAATCGATTTCCTTGACGTTGGACTGGTCCAGATACTGCGAGCTGGAATAGATGCCGCGACTGGTCAGCGTCAGCCCCTGCAAGGTCGGCACATCCCACTCGGCGCCGAGGTTGACGTTATATTTCGGCGTCGCCGGCGCGCGGTTACCGTCGAAGGTGCCGTTGGTGGTATCAGTCAACTCGCTGTCGATGTACATGACGCCGCCGAGCAGGCGGAAACCCTTGAGCGGCTCACCGAACACGCTCAGCTCCACACCCTCGTTTTGGCGTTTGCCGTTCGGGCCGAAGACGCGGGTCGTGGCGTTGGCTTCATAGGCCGGCTGCTTGATCCGGAACACCGCGGCGGTCACGGCGAACGCACCTGCGTCATACTTGGCGCCAACCTCGACCTGCCGGCTGATGAACGGCGGGAAGATTTCGTCCTCGTTCACTGAAGTCGATGGCGCGATCTTGCCCTGACTCAAGCCTTCCATGTAGTTGGCGTACAGCGACAGCTTGTCGGTAGCCTTGAACAGGATGCCGCCCGACGGCGAAACCTTTTCCTCATCGTAGGCCGTGTCGCCTTTGACATCGTCCGCCCAGTCGTCAACCTTCACCCGCTGCCAGCGGGCGCCGAGGGTCAGCAACACACGATCATCGAAGAACCCCAGCGTGTCGGACAGCGCCAGACCGCTGAAGCGATTCTCGGTGTAGACCTTCGAATCGAGTCGAGTGGGCCTGACAGGTGTCGGTGTTACCACCGGGTTATAGAGGTTGCTGTTGGCCGTGGCATAACGGGCGCCGCCATTTTCGAAGTCCATGTAGAAATAACTGGCAGCCAGGTTGACCTCGTGGCTCACGGGCCCGGTGTGAAACCAGTTGCGCACCCCGGCAGTAGCTGTCCGGACACTTTCGTCACGGGTGAAGTCACGAGGTTGAACGCTAAAGTCGCCCCGGTTGTTGGTGACCGCAACAGCATGACGGAGGAAGTCATGATTGCTTTCGCGCGCGCCCACACCGCCGTATAGCATCACGTTATCGCTGACATCGAATTCGCCGTTCACTGTGCCGAACGTGTCGTTGGTACTCGCCTTGCTCCAGGGCTGCGCATAGTTGTGGCGGACATCGCTGGCATGCGGAACCTGTGCAGCGGCGCCAACTTGCACGCGCTCCTGCGGGGCGTCGGTATCGCGCTCGGTGCGCCCCAGGTCAGTCGAGAGTCGTAGGTGCTCACCACGAAAATCCAGGCCCAGCACGGCCATCTCGCGGTCGACATTCTGGTGATCCCATTCGGTGTCGCCGGACTGTTTTACGCCGTTGAAACGAATGCCGAACTTGTTGTCTTCACCGAAGCGCCTGCCGATATCCACGGCACCGCCGGTCTGGCTGTCGGACGCGTAGTTGCCGGTAAACGAAGTGATCGGCTTGTCGGTCGCGCGTTTAGGCACCACGTTGATCCCGCCACCCACGGCACCTCGCGGCGAGATGCCGTTGATGAGCTGGCTCGGGCCTTTGAGAATGTCGACGCGGTCGGCCATCTCCATGTCGATCGTATAGGTCGGCAAAACGCCGTAGAGGCCGTTGTAGGCGACATCACTGTTGAACAGGCTGAACCCGCGAATGGTGAATTGCTCATAGCGCCCACCGGCCGGGTTGGTGGCGCGAACGGAAGGATCGCTGGCGATCAGCTCGCCCAGGGTACGCGCCTGCAAGTTCTTGACCGCCTCGCTGGTGTAGGTGGTCATGCTGAACGGCGTTTCCATGAAGTCTTTCGAGCCCAGTAAACCTTGCGAACCGCGACGCGCAACCTGACCGCCGGCATACACCTCGCCGTCCGCCCCGCCAGTAGCACCAAGAATCGAGGTCGGGGCCAGTTGCAGGCTGCTGCCTTCTGGCGCCGGGGTCAGGATGTACGCCTGCTCGCCGACCGCTTGCAACTGCAGACCGGAACCCTGCAACAGTCGCGCAAAGCCCTCCTCGACCGCGTACTCGCCAGACAGGCCGCTGCTGTTGCGACCGCTGACCAGCGCCGGATCAACCGAGAGGTTGACCCCGGACAGCCCGGCAAAACGGGTCAGCGCATCACTCAGGCTGCCGGCAGGCACCTGATAATTGCGTCGGGCACTCTCTTCGGCCCAGCTTGCGGTTATGAACAATGGACTGGCACTCAGGCCAAGCAGCAGACTCAGGTGCAACAACGGACGCAGACGCGGATAACAAGGTGCAGGCATTGAATTTGCTCTCTTGATTCGTTCACATGCCTTAAATGACAAGCGAGTCGAAAAAAGGGGACAGGCTTTACACACTATTTTTGCGCGGCAGCAACGTGACCCAGTAGCGGGTTCGGGAATGCACCTCCAGCGGCAGACTGGCCGCAAGCAGCGCGAGGACGCGATCCGTGTCGTCTAGACGGAAACTGCCGGTGACACGCAGGCTTTCCAGTTCAGGCTCCCAGCGCAGAACGCCCGGTCGGTAAGTGCTGAGTTCGCGCAGGAAATCCCCCAACGGCTGGTTCTTCGCCATCAGCACGCCTTCACGCCAACCCGGTGCAAGTGCATCGAATGGCGTGATCGCCCCGACACCCGCCGCTTCAAGGCTGACCTGCTGCCCCTCGCGCAATGCCAGTGCCGGCCCATGCAGGGGCTGCAACTGCACGCTACCGTTGAACACCGACACCCGACAGCCCCATGCCTCCTGGCGCACGCAGACTTCGCTCTGGCTGAGGATAACGCTGCCGAACTTCGTCTGGATCGTCAGCGGCGCCGTGCCCGGCACCTTCAGCGACAGCTCGCCTTCTATCAGCTTCACGCGGCGGTTCTGCACATCCACATCGACGGCACTGGCGGTATTGAGCTGCAAGGAACTGCCATCGGCGAGTTGCACCTTTTTGCGCTCGCCAGTGGCGGTGTGCAGGTCGGCACGCCAGACGTCCAGAGGCAATTGTCGACTGATCAGCCAAGCCGTCGGCACCAACGCCACGGCGCCCAATGCGCGCTTCAGCACTGCGCGTCGGCCCGGATCAGGACGGTCCAGGCTGCTCAGCGCCAGCGCCGACGGCAGATCGGCGAAACGCTGACGCAAGGCCTGGGCCTTCTGCCAAGCCTGCTCGTGACTGGCGCAGGTGTCGCGCCAACGCTGCAAATTCGCACGATCCTGCTCATTGGCGCCGCCAGATTCGAGCAACGCAAGCCATTGCGCGGCAGCCCGAACAGCCTGACGGGGATCGGAGGAAGACTGACTGTTCACAGTTCCACCAACAGGCAATGCTCGTAGGCTTGCGCCATGTAACGTTTGATCGTGCGCTCCGACACCCGCAGGCGCTCGGCGATTTGCTGGTAGTTCAAGCCTTCGAGCTGACTCCAGAGAAACGCCCGGCGCACCGCCCTTGGCAGTCCGTCGAGCAGCTCATCCAGTGCTTGCAGGGTTTCCAGCAGCAACCAACGCTGTTCGGGTGATGGCGCACAGTCTTCAGGCATCGACGCCAACGCAGCCAGATAGGCTTGCTCAAGGCTGCGACGCTGGTAGAAGTTGCTCAGCAGGCGTTTGCCGACGGTCAGCAGATAGGCACGAGGCTCTTGCAAGTCAGCGATGCGCTGAGAGCTGGCGAGCACACGCAGGAACGTATCCTGGCTCAAATCCGCCGCATCACAGCCGTTGCCCATGCGCCTTCTCAACCAGCCTTCCAGCCAGCCACGGTGGTCGCGGTACAGGTCGTGGAGGGTTTGCTCCTTCGGCATCGCTGCATCACTCATCTCAAGAAGCCCTGTGCCAAGGAGTTATCGTAAATGAGAGTGATTCTAATTAATGTCAGAGCTACGAAGGAAGTCCTTTATGCAACGGACGCGCAGAAAGGTCATATGGGTAAGCGTGAAGTGGCATAAAAGCCAAATTTCAGACACAAAAAACCCCGGTCTTTCGACCAGGGTCTTTGCTATCGACTCGAAGTCACCAGAGGCTTCTTCGTAGCTCCAAGGCGTTCAGTGGGCCTTGAGGCAGATATGGCGCAGCGGACGGGACTCGAACCCGCGACCCCCGGCGTGACAGGCCGGTATTCTAACCGACTGAACTACCGCTGCGTATCGCTTTGGACTTGCGTCCTAACTCGTCTGATTGAAGCTGCGAGACTTTTCAATCTCTCTTTCAATCTCAAATCAGGGATAAACCTGACTCGGAAAATATGGCGCAGCGGACGGGACTCGAACCCGCGACCCCCGGCGTGACAGGCCGGTATTCTAACCGACTGAACTACCGCTGCGCGTCGGTGGAGGCTTTTCAGCTTCCCTCCTGCTTTCGCAAGAGTCTCAAGAAGTGGTGGGTGATGACGGGATCGAACCGCCGACATTCTGCTTGTAAGGCAGACGCTCTCCCAGCTGAGCTAATCACCCTTTGCTTCTCTGAGGCCGCGAAATTTACGCACCTAACGAAGCTAAGTCAATAGCAGGATTGAAGTTTTTCTGAAAAAGACAAAATCGTGTCATCCCTGGGGATGTCCGCAGCCGTCAGACCGCTTCGCGAGCAGGCTCGCTCCCACAGTGGGCCGCGTTTTTAATGTGGGAGCGAGCCTGCTCGCGAAGAGGCCGGCACATTCGGCATCAATGCAGAAGACCGCCTCCGCACTGCTATTCGCTGTAAATCATTTTCTTGGTCATGCCGCCATCGACCACAAACTCCTGGCCCGTGACGAAACCCGCATTCTTCGACAGCAACCAGGCAACCATCGCCGCCACGTCCTCGACCGTCCCTACCCGGCCCGCCGGATGCTGCGCATGGTCGGCTTCGGTGAGGGGTTCGGCACGCCGCACCCCAGGGTCTCGCGCATCGATCCAGCCAGGGCTGACGGCGTTGACGCGAATTTCCGGCCCGAGGCTGATTGCCAAAGCGTGAGTCAAGGCCAGCAGACCGCCCTTGCTCGCCGCATAGGCCTCCGTGTCGGGTTCCGACTGCCCGGCGCGGGTCGAGGCCAGGTTGACGATCGCACCGCTGTGAGCACGCAGGTACGGCGCACAGTGCTTGGCCAGCAGCATCGGCCCACTGAGGTTTACCGCCAGCACCCGATTCCAGTACGCCAGATCGAGGCTTTCCAGGGTGATGTTGTGCGGATCGGCCACTGCCGCGTTGCACACCAGCGCATCCAGACGCCCGAACTGCCCCAGCACTTCGGCGACACCCAACGCCACCTGCCCTTCGTTCGAGACGTCCATGGCGATGAACCAGGCGTTGTCGCCCAGCACCTTCGCCACTTTCGAACCGCGCACCCGATCCAGGTCCGTCAGCACCACCTGCCAGCCTTCGCTGATCAGCCAGGCCGCGATCCCCAGACCAATGCCTCGCGCAGCACCGGTGACCAGTGCAACGCGACCATTGGAAGCGGACGATGTGGACAACTCGATCACAAGGCAGCCAACCCGCGCGCCAGATCAGCCTGCAGGTCGGCCACGTCTTCCAGACCGACCGCAATGCGGATCAGGCTGTCACGAATGCCCGCCGCTTCACGCTCTTGCGGCGCCAGACGACCGTGGGAGGTGGTGCTCGGGTGGGTGATGGTGGTCTTGCTGTCGCCAAGGTTGGCGGTGATCGAAATCAATCGGGTTGCATCGATAAAGCGCCACGCGCCCTCTTTACCGCCCTTGACCTCGAAACTCACCACGGCGCCGAAACCTTTCTGCTGACGCTGCGCCAACGCATGCTGCGGATGGCTTTTCAGGCCGGCGTAATGGACTTTCTCGATACCGTCCTGCTGCTCCAGCCACTCGGCCAGTTGTTGGGCATTGGCGCAGTGCGCCTTCATGCGCAGGTTCAGGGTTTCGAGGCCTTTGAGGAAGATCCACGCGTTGAACGGGCTCAGGGTTGGCCCGGCGGTGCGCAGGAAACCGACCACTTCTTTCATCTGCTCGCTGCGACCAGCCACTACGCCGCCCATGCAACGGCCCTGGCCGTCGATGAACTTGGTCGCCGAGTGCACAACGATGTCCGCGCCCATCTTCAGCGGCTGCTGCAGCGCAGGCGTGCAGAAGCAGTTGTCGACCACCAGCATCGCGCCTTTGGCGTGAGCGATTTTCGACAGTTCGGCGATATCCACCAGCTCGGCCAGCGGATTGGACGGCGACTCGACGAACAGCAATTTGGTGTTGGACTTGATTGCCGCGTCCCAGCCGGACAGATCCGCTAGAGGCACGTAATCGACTTCGATGCCGAAGCGCTTGAAGTACTTCTCGAACAGGCTGATGGTCGAACCGAACACGCTGCGCGAGACCAGCACATGATCGCCGGCGCTGCACAGGCTCATCACCACCGCCATGATCGCGGCCATGCCGGTGGCGGTGGCCACGGCTTGCTCGGCGCTTTCCAGGGCGGCAATGCGCTCTTCGAACGCGCGCACGGTAGGGTTGGTGTAACGCGAGTAAACGTTGCCCGGCACTTCCCCGGCAAAACGTGCGGCCGCGTCGGCGGCGGTACGGAATACATAGCTGGAAGTGAAGAACATCGGATCACCGTGTTCGCCTTCCGGCGTGCGGTGCTGACCGGCGCGTACGGCCAGGGTATCGAACGCTACGCCTTCGAGGTCGCTGTCCAGCCGACCGGCATCCCAATCCTGACTCATGCTGTCACTCCTTGCCCTACTCGCTAATAGATACCAAAGCGGCCTGTAGGAGCATGGCTTGCCAGCGAAGGGGCCTTTGGGAACACCAAAAGCTTCGCGGGCAAGCCTCGCTCCTACAGGCCGCGCGTTTACTCAGTTGTTGTACAGATCAATGATCGCGCTGACCGCCTGCGTCTTGACCTTGGAGGCATCGTTGCGTGCCTGCTCGATCTTGTTCAGGTAAGCCTCGTCGACGTCGCCGGTCACATACTGGCCGTCGAAGACCGCGCAATCGAACTTGTCGATCTTGATCTTGCCGCCACCGACCGCTTCGATCAAGTCAGGCAAGTCCTGATAGATCAGCCAGTCTGCGCCGATCAGATCCGCGACGTCCTGGGTCGAACGGTTATGGGCGATCAGCTCGTGGGCGCTCGGCATGTCGATGCCGTAGACGTTCGGGTAGCGAACGGCCGGTGCCGCGGAGCAGAAGTAGACGTTTTTGGCGCCAGCTTCACGAGCCATCTGGATGATTTGCTTGCAAGTGGTGCCGCGAACGATCGAGTCATCCACCAGCATCACGTTCTTGCCGCGGAATTCCAGTTCGATGGCGTTGAGCTTCTGGCGTACGGATTTTTTCCGTGCAGCCTGGCCCGGCATGATGAAGGTCCGGCCGATATAGCGGTTCTTCACGAAGCCTTCGCGGAACTTGACGCCCAGGTGGTTCGCCAGCTCCAGCGCAGCGGTACGGCTGGTGTCCGGAATAGGGATAACCACGTCGATGTCGTGATCCGGACGCTCGCGCAGGATCTTCTCGGCGAGCTTCTCACCCATGCGCAGACGGGCTTTATAAACCGAGACACCGTCGATGATCGAGTCCGGACGCGCCAGGTAGACGTGTTCGAAGATGCACGGAGTCAGGGACGGGTTGGTCGCGCACTGACGGGTGTGCAGCTTGCCGTCTTCAGTGATGTAGACCGCTTCACCCGGTGCCAGGTCGCGAATCAGGGTGAAACCGAGCACGTCCAGGGACACGCTTTCGGAGGCGATCATGTACTCGACGCCTTCGTCGGTGTGACGCTGACCGAAAACGATCGGGCGGATGCCGTGCGGGTCGCGGAAACCGACGATGCCGTAACCGGTCACCATCGCCACGACGGCGTAACCACCGACGCAACGGTTGTGCACGTCAGTGACGGCAGCGAACACGTCTTCTTCGGTAGGCTGCAACTTGCCACGCTGGGCCAGTTCGTGTGCGAACACGTTGAGCAGCACTTCCGAATCGGAATTGGTGTTGACGTGGCGCAGGTCAGATTCGTAAATCTCCTTGGCCAGCTGTTCAACGTTGGTCAGGTTACCGTTGTGCGCCAGGGTGATGCCGTAAGGCGAGTTGACGTAGAACGGTTGAGCTTCGGCCGAAGTCGAGCTGCCCGCGGTCGGGTAACGCACATGGCCAATGCCCATGTGACCGACCAGACGCTGCATGTGACGCTGATGGAACACGTCACGCACCAGGCCATTGTCCTTGCGCAGGAATAACCGGCCGTCATGGCTGGTCACGATACCGGCAGCGTCCTGGCCGCGGTGCTGGAGGACGGTTAGCGCGTCATACAGCGCCTGATTGACGTTCGACTTACCGACGATACCGACGATGCCACACATGCGACGCAACC
>Ga0207976_100093_pt1 | contig 93913 bp, 74 predicted proteins | sample LakWasMe94_HOW11_2_FD_183916 | JGI IMG/M metagenome (GOLD analysis project Ga0207976, IMG submission 183916) | Freshwater sediment methanotrophic microbial communities from Lake Washington under simulated oxygen tension - Sediment Metagenome... | ecosystem: Environmental > Aquatic > Freshwater >...
CCTGCGGCGCTGGTCGGTCACCGTGACTACCTCGATTTTTTCGTTATTCCTAGTCATATTCACAGTCGTATTCCTATGCGTAAAGATAACGCACTAACTGTGTCCGGTCATCCAGGGGGCTATCTCACCAGGTATGGCGCAAATCGTGCCAGCGGAAGTTTTCAATTCCAGCCCGTTTCAAAGCGCTTCGCCACGCAGAGGTGTAGCCTATTTTTCATAGCGGACGTCCACTATCTGGATCAAGCGGCTCGAAAGTGTCTACGAAACCCGGGGCGATTCATCTCTTTGTCATCTGCCGGACGCACAGAGCCTCTCTAAGCGCCGAGCTAACGATCTTTAAATAGGGGCGTGGGCGGTAGAAGGGCGCAAAACAGAAGTGAAAACGCCGTAGCAGCGGTTGTGTGAGGCCATATCACTTTCGCAGAGTCAACTCGGCCGAGGCGCCAGCCAAGCCTTGTCCGTGACGTTCAGGGTATATATGTTGCCGGGATCAGCAGTACGTATGGCTACGAAGGATTGGGGGCTTCTTTAGCGCGCTGGCGTGCCGAGGTAACGGTTGATAGCACGCGACGGCATCACGTATTGCAATGAGTTTGGAAATCGCTGCTGTAATTTCCGCGTCGGTAAGGGACTCGACATGCTTTTTCACATCTTCAGCACTGATCCTTTCCCAATGATAGGCACGTAGTCGAGCAGTTAAATCGGCAAAATTACCTCGCGCTTCAACTGGCAAATCTTTCATCCGCAAATTCAAGAGCTTGTTGAGGGCGCGAACCAGACCCGCTCGCTTATCGCCGGTGACGGTAACCGCTTTCACTGCCAACTGTAATTGCGACCATGCGTATGCCATCTTCCTTCCCCTTCATGTGCGATCCAATAACGCAAATTTCATTGCCATACTGCAATAAAACCAACTTCCTGCAAGTTTACGGCGCCACAAAACGAGAAGCATCCCATAAATATGGTGCATCGCAGCAAATAAGCGTTAAAAATTGCAATGCTTTGATTTTTGTCAACAAGATAAGCCCCTCAACAAACGCACACATTGGAACATCATGCCCGGCTATCGGCAGAACTGACGACAACAAATCAGCATATCTGCGATTACCTTAACCAACACCTGCCTGCAGAAAGCGCTGAGTTTGTACGCAGTCAAATCATCGTGAAATGCGGAATGATTCAAATGCACTAGGGCACTAGGAAGGCGTTGCAGTGCTTAAATACGCACTCAACACCAGAAGATCTGTTGGGGCCGTAATTGGAAGTGCCTGCGCGCCCCACGAGGTGATCCGCATTGCAGTGGTCGACACTGGCGCAATTCGCCCGCGAGGTAAGGGAAATGGCCTGATCTCATGCATCAACTGAGTCGGAATTCTCCACTTGTGACCGGTCCTGTTTTCGAGGTACGGTCAATTGCGCATCACCATGGGGAGTCAGGTATTGGCACTCCAACATCGCAATCGACAGAGTCGCCAGAGGCAATTGTCCTAAAATGCCACCAGCTTTTCCAAAAGAAGACATTTCCTGCTCATTGGTCAATAAGATACAAGTTCCTTGCCTTGCTACCGATAGCGGGTGGCTGAATAAGAGTGTCACATGCAACATCAATCTTGAACGTACTAACGGTTCGCTCCAATGTGGCTGATTGATCCTGCATTGCCCGTGCCGCAGCGGCCGCTTCTTCGACTAATGCCGCGTTCTGCTGCGTCACCTGATCGATCTGCATGATTGCGCGATTGACCTGCTCAATACCCGAACTTTGCTCACGGCTGGCCGCTGTGATGTCCACCATAATCGCGGTCACCTTTTCTACGCTGGCGACGATGTCATTCATGGTTGCCCCTGCTTCTGCGACCAGTTTCGTCCCTTGGCTAACTTTGTCGACCGAGTCGTTGATCAGGAACTTGATTTCTTTCGCCGCTGTCGCCGACCGCTGCGCAAGGCTCCTAACCTCCGCGGCAACAACTGCAAAGCCCCGCCCCTGATCACCCGCACGGGCGGCTTCAACTGCAGCGTTCAAGGCGAGGATATTTGTCTGAAACGCGATACCGTCGATCACGCTAATGATGTCCACGATCTTCTTCGAGGAATCGTTAATCGAACTCATTGTGTCAACCACTTGCGCCACGACGTCTCCGCCCTTGCTTGCGATACCAGACGCATTTGCGGATAGGTCGTTCGCTATTTGTGCATTCTCTGCGTTCTGTTTGACCGTTGATGTCAACTCTTCCATCGATGAAGCTGTTTCCTCGAGCGCGCTTGCCTCTTGCTCTGTACGTGCAGACAAGTCCTCGTTTCCGGCCGCAATCTGCCTCGCTGCAGTCGCCACCTGACTCGTCCCATCACGAACGCTCGCCACTACCGTTGTCAAGCCCTCGCTGATTCCATTCATCGCAAAAAGCAACTGGCCGATTTCATCGTTGCTGACAACATTTAATCTGGCCGTCAGGTCTCCGTTGGCAATTCGAACGGCAGCATCTTTGGCCAAACTAAGAGGTTTTGTCACCAGCAGTCGGACGACAAATAGCAGCAAACCGGCAAAGAAGAGAAGTGCCGTCGTCCCAATACCGATGAGCATATTGCGCAGGTCGGTCGCTTCTTTGCTGATTTCGTCCCCGACGGCGATGCCGACGATCAGCCAGTTCCAGTCTTTGTTCGTCATAAACACGGCGAGCTTCTCACGTGATGCGGATTGCGCTCCAGGATCGCCTTCAGCAGAAGCGTATCGCAGGGATCCCTCCTTCTTTGCCAGCATGTCCTTAACCAAGTGGCGACCGTCAGAACCTTGCCAATCAAGCGCAATTTTTCCCTCTTGGGTGGGATGAACCAGAAGAGCACCATAGTCATTCCCTTCCTTGGCATTGACCACGAAGAAGTATCCGGATGCGCCGATTTTCCGGGATTTTATCTTTTGCTTTAGTGCGGCCACTTCCGCTGATATGTCAACGCCGACGTAAAGTGCGCCAATGACCTGCTGTTTATCGTCCTTGATCGGAACGTACTCAGTCACATGCGGCTTGCCAAACAAAACAGCCAGCCCCTTGTACGTCTGTCCTTTCATTAATACCTCGTACCCGGGATGCGTCCGTCCCAACAGGGTGCCGACGGCCCGACTGCCATCCGTCGTTTTTACGGATGTCGATATGCGTACAAAGTCATCCCCCGCCTTCACGAACACGGTGGCGTTAGCGGCGGTCATGTCAGTAAATTTATCGACGGCGCTGAAGTTTAGATTGATATCTAAACCGTCATGCTGCAGAACCGGCGCATTCGTCGCACCAGTCTGTACTTGACGGCTCTGATCGATAGAAAACTTTCCGGGAAATGCGCCCACGAACATGCGTGAGAATTTTTCAACCGCGCCTAGTTCTGCACGGTTGAACATGTCGATCATATCGCCGACCCCTTCAGCTTCAGCGGTCACTGCAGAAACCGCTCGCGTCTCGAGGAGGGTCGAGGTGGACTGGCCAATAAAAAGCATGAACGCAATGAAAATGCTTGCGACCAATGTGAAGGTTAACGCGGAGAGCTTTGAACCAGTGCTCCAGCCGTTGATGCGAGCGAACACATTTCTTTGCATGGCGCGTCTCCTTGCGTTGCTGCTTCAGGAGGAAACCCATGGATTGCTCATGGGGCAGATGATGCTCATCTCACGACAACTATAACAAGTCCGAGTGACAAAGAATAATGATGCAGGTCAACGTATAAGCACCGGTGATTGGCGCAGGCGTGTTGCTAAAGCCGGATTGCCCCGATTCGATTAGACGGGCATTTAGAACCCGAAATGCCGTTAAGGGGACATCGATGAAACCCTCTATCCGACAGCGTAACGGGACCTTTCTGAAGAGCTGTTTAGCAGCTTCGAGTCGGCCACTCCAGCTCATTAATAAACAATGAAGGACTGAGACCTAGCGTATAGCAAGCCGGTAAACCAGTGAAAGCCGCAACGAGATAGCCGATGACCGCCGCTTTTCACAATACGGTATTTAGGCAGAGTACGGCTAGTTCGAGCCGTTCTAGGCGACGTCCCCAAGAGTGTTGAGATGTGCTTAAACCTGACCCGCGATTGGAGTGGGCCTGATCACCTTCGCCGAATGTAGCATCCCGGCGAAATTCATGATAACCGTCCATGCGTCCTTTGCCGTTCCTTCTGAATTCCATGCTCAACGCTAAGCAATATGTCCAAGGAACGGCCCAGAAGTGGCCTTGTATTATCGAGTTTTTTCATATGGGGCGGCAAATTTCTTCTGCTACGGTCTGTGATAGTCACCGGCCATGGCGGAGACGCACCAATTAGAACTCGTCTAAGATGGGAGTCAGGAAATAGATGACGCTTTATCGACCAAACGTGCTTTTGTCAGCCCGTCGCACGATCAACTCGTCGGGCCCAAATATAGCGATGGTTAACATGTCACCTTCTCTCCATCCCAACCGGTCGAGCAATTCATCAGGCAGAACGAAGGTCTTGTTATCGCTGCCATCGCCAGCATTCCTCAATGTCGCATGCCAGGTTGACGGCCACGAGGGAAGATATTCCAGCAGGGTGGTCAGGACGAGCGCATCCTTCTCCGAAAGAGTCGACCAGCACGCGCATAAACCAGGCGAGTATCTGGTCCCAGAGCGGACGACGTCGTCATCCGTGACCTGTATGCCGGCGGTCTGACGGCACTGACTCATACGCATTACATCACCGGCGAATTGCTCAGCAAGTGCGTGCCTCTCACGAAATGTCAGCATCATTGATGATTCCATTATTCATCGGTGCCGCGAGATGCGACGTCAAGCGTCGGTCATCATTACTTACGCCGGTAGATCTCCTTGGCGCTGCTAATCATCACGGCACTCGGCATGTCGTGGTACGGGTCGCATATCAGGAGGCCTGACGCAAGAAGGAAAAGATGCCGACCTTCTTGGGTAGCAAAAACTTGGTCAACTGTCTCAAGAATAAATCCCGGCGGTGCCACTAAAGGTAGACGCGTGTACAGTCGCAAAGCGATCCAGTCGCAATGTTCCAATTGCTTCGTCAAAGCGATCGCATCCTTAATATCGGGGAGAAGATAAGAGGAGACTTCTGGGACCCACCGGTTGCCGTACCGTGCCTCTACCTGAAACCATCGATCGCCAGTAATCTTCATCATGGACCACCGACGATGACCTCGCATCTTGAGGTCGAGCTCATCATTAAGGTGCGAAAGAATGTGGATCGGACGCTCCTCCATTGAACCCTCCTGTTAACCTGCACAATATTTTGTTGCACAATATATTGTGTAGATTATAGCAGTTGGGGCTGAGAGACTTCCAGCAAATTTCGTTGGAAGTGATTAATGAACCGTCTTGAAGCCCTTGGCCAAGCAATTAGGCAAGCTCGTCTTGAACGACAGCTATCGCAGGAGAAACTTGCAGAAATGGCAAAGCTTCATCGGAATTTTGTCGGGCTTGTCGAGCGAAATGCTACGGTCCCGGCAATGGACTCATTGTTGGCAATCGCCGATGCCCTTGAAATTCCTGCGTCCGAGCTAGTAGCGACAGCCGAACGAATCGCGCGACAGGTCGAATGAACCATACCTGAGCCATCATCCAGGTCTATTGTTAGCGTGACAGCTCAACGGAGTTCGAGATGGTTCTACTCTTCCATAACGGTAGTCGAACCGACTGCGCGCCAAAGCTGAGGCAATACAAAGATTTCGCCATCATCAGCAGACTCCGCCCGTTAAATTATGGGTATCCACTACATCGTGTGGGAAACTAACGCCTAAATGACAATTTGAATTTCAGGCGTCGTGTGGGCTTTGCTCTAACCACCGTCCGCGCCGATGGCGCGGACGCGTAAGTAAGCCTCTAATGAAAAAGCCCCGGTGCTGTATGCATCGGGGCTTGAGTTTTGAAAAACTAACGTTTATCGGCTGCTTTGTAAACCGCGTTGCGTTCGCGCTTTCCGATCGCTATGACCACAACAAGCAGTTGCTGGTCTCGCACTTCATAGATAGGACGATAGCCGGTACTGCGAAGCTTTATCTTGTAGCGATCCGAATGTCTACTTAGCTTGGCCGAAGGCACTCTCGGGTTGGCTCGCCGCTCTTCGAGCTTCTTTTTGAATTGCTCGCGGATGTTGCCATCAAGTTTTCGCCATTCGCCCAGAGCTTCATCGAGAAATCCAAGTTCAAAGCTCATCGAACCTTGGTTACATGCTACCCCGCAGCGCGCGTCGGCGATTTCGTTCAGTTCCATATCTTCGAGGCGGTCCAGTAAGGCTTCATAGGCCTTTGCTGGTACGCCATAAAACGCCGGCTCATTACGGGTAAGAATTGCTACAGGAAACCCGTCCCCTGCAGCACCGGTGTCCTTTGGATTCTTTCTTAATTCGAGACACTTGCGGTGACTTCCGCCAAGACTAGATGTGTCATGCTGACACCCGAGACTGATTATTGGTGCCAATGGCAGCGCTAATAAAGGTGCTATTCAAAAGTTTGCCTTGCTCCAAATTTGCTCCTTTCCAATGAGTACCAAGCAGCACTTCGCACTTTGTACAGGATCAGACGAAATGGCCTTCTTCCAACAGCCGGCAAAAGGTTGGAATGTGCGGCACGCACTCGATCACCTGGGCGGGTAACTCGAATTCGAAATCAAGGGACGTAGTAGAGAGCATCGGTCCATGCCGCCAGTCGGCGTCCCTGATGTCGGCTTCCGCGGCCGATTGCGGCAAGTGCCTCAACTCATTAAATAGACTCGATGCGGCCGGTTCGGGGTAATCGAGCAGATGGAATGACTCTGCATAGCAAATATGGTGTCCCTATACGCGACTGGGACGTCGTGCTAAAGCACAATTTGCCTGCCTTTAACAATGGAAAGGGCGGGACTACAGATTGTCGTCTGTAGTCCGTTCTCGTTGCGCCTTTGCTGTCGACTAGCGAATTACGATGCCGACAATATCGGATGTGAAGGTCATGCCAGGGTTTACCGCACAACTTCCTAATTTGCCATCAGTAGAACCGATGCTGCACTTGACGATGGAATTGCCTGCGGCTGTCGAGGATGAGTCCGTGATGTAGGCAAAGTTGTCCTTGATCGCAATGTTCCTTGGCGTGATGCCAGGCAGCGCGGAAAATGGAGTCGCCTCAGCACATGCGGTCATCGTATTGGTGGTGCTGTTAAAGGCGCACTGGACAACCTTGTTCGCATAACGCGTCAAAACATAGGTGGCCGGACCCTTGATCGCAATTGAAATTGGCGTATCGACAGTCTTCTCATCGATGCGCAATGCCGTGGCGAAGCTCGGGTCAGTCACGGTCGTGGACGCTGCCGATAGGGCGCCGCTCACGGCATCCACATTCCATGAAAGAACGGAACCGGCAGTCGTTCCCGATCCGGCATTGACGACGTAAATTCGGTTGTCGGCAACGAGCATATCGGACGCTACCACGCCGGCAGGGAAGACGACGCTGCTCGGGTCAGCGCCGCAAGCGCTTGCAAAGGTGCCCGGACATTTAAGGAGTTGCTGCTCCTTGAGGGCGTAGCCACTGTTTGCGGTCGCAATCAGCTTTGACGCAAAGTCAGTTTCCGTCGAAACGCCCGGCGAGGTGTCGGCACAGTTTGAGAATGTTCCGTCAGCACCCACTGCGCATTTCAGCACCGAATATTGAATCCCGGTGCTCCCCGCCAATTTGGGCGCGGTCTGGTTGAGAATGAATGCCGATGAACCTGAAAGCGTAAGGGAGAGCGGGTTGTTCACAGTTGGCATGCCGGCGGAGCTACATGCGTTTAGCTCACCGCTCGCGTTAATGGCGCATTTAACGATACTGCCGCCAGTGTACGCCGTGCCGGCGGTCACGCTGGCCGCATTGGTCGCAGCCTGAACAACATATGCAAACGATGAGTTCGGTTGCGTTACCGGCGTTGTGGGCGTTGACCCGGAGGCCGGCGTCCCAGTCCCAGGGTTTGTAGGCTGCGTCGCGGCTGGACTGTCTTGTTGCGCGACGGTGTCGCTACCACCGCCCCCGCATGATGCCAGTACGGCGATACTCGTACCCAACGCTACAATAGAGATGATCGTCTTTGTGCGCATATCGTATTTCCTCCTCGGTGAAAATAAAAAGTAATGGGGCAAAACCCATTAGGACTTTTACGATTGTTGCACTCTGGACTTTTACTTCCTTTGTCAGAAATCATCTAATGAGGCATGGAAATATTGTGAAATATCAAGCTCATTGATGATGATCATTCTTGATAGCAGGTAACCGAAAATCCTAGTGTGCGGTGAGCATCAGTGCCCCCCGCATAAAACACTGAACAGAGCACGGCCGCGATGTACCCTGCAGCGAATTAATGCACAGGCTAAGTGTTGATACTGACTAAAGGCTGCGGCACGCACGTTCAAACGGCGTAACGATCGAATTTTATTTGGGGTTCATCTTAGACCACATATTATTTCGTAAGGGGACCCAGAAGGAACAATCTCGGGGAAGAAAACCCGAAGCGAAGGCAGCAGTTTTGTGTCTGTGTGTTAACGGGATGTGCAGATGAAGGCTAGGCTGACCTTTCTCTCCTCCTGAACGGAGCGCAGCTTAGGTGATCTAGTCTATCTCCCGCTGGGAAATTACATTCACGAGATCGGCATCAGCTGCAGTTAATACGGCCAGACCGTGTAAGCGCCACCATTCGGCGTGCTTTTACAGTTTCGGGGGCTTGAGTTTGAGGTCGAGCTTGTTGGGGTTAAATTCGATATCTTTACTGTGCTCGCTGTCGTCGAGCATGGCCACAACATTTGTTGACGACGGCACCTTGTCTGGCAAGGACGGTAGCGCTCCTTTTAAGGGGATGAGTTGGCCGCTTAGGATCGAGTAAATGATCGTGTTGCCTTCAGCGATCAACCATCTGATCTCATCGACGGTCCACACGCCGGCGTTGATTTTGTGAGCGTATTTGCGTCCCAGTGGTCCTAGGTCTGCGTTGATCCGTAGTTCTGACAGGTCACCAAGAACTATCACATCAATGTCGCTTTCCGCCGTATCCGTGCCGCGAGCAACGCTTCCAAAGATTGCAGCGGCCATTACGCAACTGCGTTCCTCGAAAAACGCCTTAAGATCCGCCATCAATTCGGATAAAAGTCGGGCATTCATCGTATATCAGTGAAAAATTGTAATTGTTATTCCTTGCGAAAGCAGCAAGGCATCACCTTCATTCAACACGCTGCACGGTCAATACGCTTGGTTCATCCATAACGACGTACAACGTATCTCCCGCCTTCCATCGTGCCTGCGTCAGCAGTGCTGGCGGCAACGCCATTATGACGGCGCCGCTGTTATCCCCGGCTTCGATGATCGGTATGCGCCAACGCGTATTGGCTGGCGGCAGATGCTTCGAAAGGATTGATAGCAAGGCATCGTCACTCTCGCACAGTGACAGCCATTCGGCGCACACAGTATCAGAGTAGTCGGACCACGCGTAGACAACATCGTCATCGTCGACCTGCTTACCAGCCGCCTCCAGGCAGCGCTGCATTCGCGCGACGTCGGCTGAAAATTGCTTGGCCAGGTCTTTCCGTTCACTCATGGTTGGCACCATTGCGTAATCCTTTCGTCGTTGGCTGGCTATCCGGTTTGATTTTTCTGCGCAAGACGCCTTCATGCCGCACGGATTTCCAGCGCTCGATGTGTATCTTCATGACATCACGCCCCTGGACCGGCCTCTTTAGCAGGATAGCTTAGCACCCGATGAGCTTTACTTTGTAGGACGCCGGCAAACATTCGAGTCGCACGCAATTATTGCCTCGGACACGGCAAAGAAGTCCAGTTTGAATTATCTGGCGAACTATCAATCTAACAGGGATCTCGCCATAGGCATAACCTGCAGCTGCGAGCGGTGCCCTTCCCCTATTTCTGGAGTGACCGATGAACAAGTATATGCTTGCAATGGCTTCTATTACCCTTCTTGCATCAATGTCTGGAGTCGCCCATGCCAAGGGTTGTTTAAAGGGCGCCGCTGTCGGAGGGGCGGCAGGGCATGTGGCAGGCAAGCATGGTGCAGTCGGCGCGGCAGCGGGTTGTGCCATCGGACACCACAAGGCCGCTAAACGCGAGAAGGAAACACAGGCAGCTCAAGCCAGAACTGCAGAGCAACGCAATCCTTCTCATCCAGCTACGAGCGGCAAATAACGAGAAACAAGACGTCGACATTGCCACGGTCTGGATGACATTGTTAGTCATTGGGCTTACGCCCTTAATTGCGGCTGTGTGATTCGGCTGCCAGCACGCCCCTTTGGCTAAGGCTAAATGGGGCGCCATCAAGACGTAAAGCTCCTAAACCTGACGGAAAGCGGCGGTTATACGCACGGACAAACGCCGCTGGATTCGGCCCATTTTGTTGATGAATCCTGCAGAAAAAATGAAAGTTGAATGGACCGCTGCCCTAGGCGCCATTAAATAAATTAGTCCATCAAAAAATAGCGCTTTTGCTGTCATTCGGCGCCTTCGTTCGCCTCTACCGATACCCAACCGATATTGCTCGACAGTTTCTTCAACGCAATCGGTCATTACCTGTCATTCGCCAACGCCGCACTTCGCTATTCCTTGCTGCGGATCATAATATCTTGACGCAAATCTTTTTAATTATCAGCCATTGCGGGACACTTTAAAGGCAAGGTGTGGAGAGCGACAGGTTATAGCCGGAGGGAGGATCATACGAAAGCCTTGCTTGACCGTATGTTACCGCGATGCCGTTGCGCTTCATAATAAGGAGGGATTGCCGGAATGCAGCCTGACCAATCAAAGGAACTTTACTCAAAAAACAGTGGAAGACCGGTAGTGCGCATCGAGATCGCTCCTTTAACGATGGTCATGCTCGTGCTGGTGGCGAGCGCTGTATGGCTAACGATCAAGCTCCTGCCGGTTCTACTGGTACTGATTGCCGCACTCATGCTGGTCGGCGCGTTGAATCCTGCAGTCGAATGGCTCGAGACGCGCGGAACCCGCAGAGGGGGCGGCATTGCGATTGTTTTTGGCCTGCTTTCGCTCATTATGCTGCTGCTCTTGACGCTTACTATCCCGGCGCTTGGAACCCAGGTATCAAACTTGATTGAACAGGAACCAGTTCTTAGAGGCCGCGTGGTTGAGTTTCTTGTCCGTTATCGGGTGACGGCATCTTTGGCGGATGCCTTGCGGAACATCGAATACGACGCGCTGATCAAATCATCCGGCGCTCAAGTGCTTGCCTTTTCGACGCGCCTTTTAGAAATAGCCGCCTACAGCGCCGGTGCCTTTTTCCTGGCGTTGTACATCATGATCGACCGTGACCGTCTGCGCGGCGCGCTCTTTGCGGTGGTGCCCCGGCCGCACCATATCCGGTTATCGCGGATTCTTCTCAACTTGCAGACGATCGTCGGCGGCTATATCCGCGGTCAGGTCGTGACGTGCGTGTGCATGGCGGTGTTCATGTTCGTTCTGTTAACGGCCTGCAAGGTACCCAACGCAGTCGCATTTGCAGTATTCGGTGGCATTGCTGATGTATTACCGTTCATTGGCATTTTCCTGACCATGGTGCCTGCTGTTCTGGCCGCGCTTACCCAAGGAACCGTCGTCACGGTGACTGTTTTCATCCTGTTGCTGTGCTACGAGGAATTCGAGAGCCGGGTGCTGATCCCGATAGTGTATGGCCGTGCACTGCGCTTGCCCTCTTCTGTGGTGCTATTTTCACTGATTGCAGGGGGCACATTGGCGGGAATCGTGGGCGCACTGCTGGCATTGCCAGTCGCCGCTGCCATCCTGATGCTCATCGACGAACTGAGGTTTGAGCTGCCCGGAGAGGAGGAGCAACCCGAACATGTCGAGATGAAAAAGGAAGATGAACGCATCGAAGAAGAATACGAGCGACGCACCGAAGGTATGCCGGCAGAGCAAGCTGCGGCCGTGGCTGTGCAAATCTCCGGCGACCGAAAGAAAGAGGAAAGCGAATCCCAAACCAAACCCGTTGATTAGTTCAGGCCTCTCGTCGATTTATGCGACAAATGGAGTAACGAGTACAGCGTTGTGACAGTCATTTGCAAGCCTTGCCGTTTCTCCCAGTGGCCGGTCAGTGGAAAGCCACTCAAGTATCCAGGGCACGGCGAGGGGACGCGGACAGATGAGCCAGCGCTTAACGTCCACAAATTGGAAGCATACGCGACAGCTTCGGGGCGGCTCAGGCACATCTCCTAGGTAGCCGGCCGACCACTTTCGGTCTGTTATGGCCCACTCCATAAAATCGGCACAGAATGAAATTCCTTTCAAAAGCGGGAGGAATTCATGGAAGCGAACATCAACAAGGCTGCACTCCATACCCATTGGAATAAGGGTAAGCTCATTGCCTTCTAGGGATTATGGCTACGCGGCGCTTCACTTTCCCACCCCGGCATTTGTCACATGCCTAAACGCTCAAGCAGTTGAATGAGTTTGTCAGGATGGGGCTACTGTCTTTATCAGCGTTCAAAACGGCAAAACGGCACTTTCGTATTTTCGTCCAGAATAATTTCCGTAGCATTGCGGCAGAAACCTGTGCGATCTGTTGGTCATTGTCTGTATGGTCCGCTACGATACATAAAGCTACAATCCTGCTTTCGCTCGTGATGGCGATATCTATAGCAGGAATAGTTATGTTCAAGGCAACCGTACGGCATTGTCTCGACGACGATGCTGTCCGGCGGATGGCAGAGGAAGCGGGCTGTGATCCCTTGTTGCTGCACGACCCGTCTTTTCCGTTGGACTGGCTCTATGCATTTGCTGCAAGCATTGAAGCGAGAGTCAGAGAGGATGCGGCTGAGGCCGCCGACGAGGCGCTGGCGCAGGGCATCTCGATCGCAATGGACTTAAAGGGATGATGCAGTGACGGTGATTTTTGTTTTCGGATCGAACCTAGCTGGCAAGCATATGCAGGGTTCCGCGCTGACCGCGAAGAAATTCCACGGCGCCATCGAAGGACAAGGGCAAGGATTGCAGGGTAGATCGTATGCAATTCCCGTACGGGATCACGACATGAAGCCGCTGCCACTGTCGCACATTGCACGCAGCGTTAACGTTTTGCACGGCCTTGCTCGATCGCGGTCTGAGCTGCAATTTCGCGTGACTGCGATTGGCTGCGAGGACGAGACATTCAGTGCGCAAGAGGTGGCGCCGCTGTTTATGCACATGCCGCCACAGTTTGATCTGCCCTACGTGTTCTTGACCGTGTACGCTGGCTTGTCCAACCCGCTTCACCAGAAGCGCGTCGTTCGCGCGCAAGATGCGGCGGTTGAAGCGATCGATGCATTGCTAGCCCGTTTTTCCCACAGCGAGGACAAATCCGAAGCATTGATGATGGCGATGATGGCGTGTTTTCAGTCGGCACGCGAAATAGAAGGCGACGAGTTCATGTCGCAATGGTTTATGGCAGCGCTTAAAGACACGATGAAGTCCAAGCTGAACGAGGCACCCGCTGTACCAACTTAACGTGGCCGAGCAACTATAGTTTGTCGGCTGCGCATTCGGCATTTCACGCGCGTTGGTCCCATCTTGTCAGACCCTACGTAGTTGAGCACAACAGCAGAGCCAGTATCCGCCGGTCCAGACACTGACAAACAGTGGATGGATGACCTTATGCACGTCGTCTCAGATAGGCATGGTACTTGCCGATTTGACGCATAAGCGTCTACCGGACACGTCATTAGTTTGCCGCTCATACGAGTGTGCAACCGGCCGTGTAAACCTTAGTGGACCCTCCGCCCACTTCCGCGGGAAAAACGCATTGCGTCCGTGCTGCCTTGCAATCTGCTTGATAAATCTCAAGAGCAAGTTTCTTTGATCCTCCAGACTTCATAGTCATAACGCTGAGCAAGCCAGCGCGTATATAAAAACACGGAGAGATCATGAAATATCCACGCAGTCCTTCACTCAAGACGTATAGCTGGTCATTCATGTTATGTGCGCGTCGCCTAGCCGTCATTTTTCGGGCCAAGAGACTGCAGTAACTTACACGGACGCTGACGCGCGTCGCATGAAGCACATCTTCGGTCTACTGGGACGCCGTGCATAAAATGGTGAGTGTCACGCACTCTCAATAATCGTATACCCCATCTCGACGCACATGAATGTGCCGCCCAATTGGGAGGTTATCCTCTACTTGGCATCGCGCAAAGTGATGTGCGATAGCACAGGCGTGAAGAAGGTGAGCAGGTGCCTATCTGTGCATTAAAAGTGAACGAACGTCTTATTTAATGCATAGTGGAGACCAATCTTTTTAGGCATTTGTCCCTTCTTGTTCAGGCGCCGCTTTGGAGTGGACACACAATTCACCTTCGAAAACGTATCGTTTGCAATGGATGAATGGGCTGTTGCACCGACGTATGCCGTCGTCAGCATCCATGATGCTGCTCTTGCATGATACGAAGGGCGCAGTGCATGCGACAAAACGCGCGGAATGCCGTGTGCGGGTGACATGTTCTGATACGTGGATGAGCTGACCGCCGACTAGCGACTGGAGCGACTTGACCTGGGTGATCGTCAGACCTTGTGCAGAAGCGTTAAGCATGGTTACCTCGAGTGTTGTGAATCGACAAGCTAAGTATTGCAGCTCGGATACTTCGTGTCATAGCGTCGCACAACTGTTCTGCGGTAAATCAATCGGGGGTAAGCAAGAAGAAGTCGCGAAGACAGAGAAAAGCTGACAGGTTGTCAGCCGTTCCTTCATCCTTTGGAAGGTCGGTGACGTTCCTTGCATGCTGACACCATTACTATGGTGTATGCATAAGCCATGGCACGCGAAAAACCTAGTTCTTTGCGTATAGTTACCCCAGATGCCGTTGCCTAATTGAGCACCAATTCCCATCGCTTTCTTATGGCGTCGTCGGGTACGTGCGCTTATAGGAGGTGTTGATGCTAGTCGCCGCACCATCTTTCAGCCCGCAATAGGGCGCTTCTTAGCACGTCATCCTTGGCGCTAATGGCCTCCTAAATGAAAACTGGCCCGACGGGGCCAGTTCTTCGAAACAAAGGTATGACACCTTGGTTTCTAACTTACAAATTGGACTACAAGTAAGAAATTACATCTTACTAAGCGCACCATCCGTGCGAATAGGACAAGCAAACGGAAATTTAAATCTAGTGTGCTCTATATGCCATCCCTAAGTAGTTTATCGGTAATTCCAGTGTAGACCATCATTAACGCTCGTCAAGTAAAATCGCGTTCTAAAGAGCGGCCTTGTATGTTTCAGTTTGCTCATCGCTTTGGAGCGACACCGGTGACTGTCGTTCGACGCCCCGGCCGCCAAAACAAGTGATCTTGCACATGGCGGTCCAAATCGAATACCGATTTTCTGGGTGCGTCAGGGAACGCGTCGCAGCCATGTGAAGTGCATAGGATGGAGAAAAAATGCAGAAAGACGCAGTATTTAGTTGCCGCTTTGAAGTCCGCTGGGCAGACTTGGACGGGAATCGCCACGTTCGCAATACTGCGTTCAGTGAATATGCGAGCCATACTCGATTTCAATTGCTCGCGGCGCACGGCTTTACGCCCGAAAAACTTGAAGCACAACGGTTTGGTCCAGTGATGATGCGTGAGGAAGTTCGCTACAGGCGAGAAGTCCTCTTCGGTGACACGCTGTCGGTGGATGTCACGTGTGCCGGGCTTTCGTCGGACGGTTCGCATTGGCTGGTTGGGCAGGAAGTGCGGCGGTCCGACGGAAAGGATGCAGCGATTCTTGTCATCCAAGGCGGCTGGATCGATCTGGACACCCGCAAGGCAATTGCTCCGCCGCGGGAACTTTCCGACATGCTTCAGGGGCTGCCACGCGCCAAAGGGTTCGCGGAGCTCCCCTCACTCTTACGTCGCGCAACTTGAAAACGCATCTGGCGTTAGTAATTCAAAACTTAATCTTAATGCCGCAACAAACGTCCGTGTTCGGCGTACAGTCTTCGCAACGGCAGACGCAACATTGTTAACTTCGTTACCTTAGGCCGCACGCGAATATGGCGCTAGAGTTTTCGTACACCGATGCACTTCCTGAGATGACGTAGCACTGCTGGAAGCGCTTATAAGTAAGGCGATTCAGTGTTCGAATCACGGACGGCCACCATAAAGAAAAGGGGGGTACGTTTAAGGTAACCCCCTTGTGAAAAGAGCACTGATTTGGTGCTGGGAAGCGGCGCAAGAAATCGATTCGACTTCTTCTGATGTTGTTTGGTGCGCTGGCACTGCAACAATGCAGCGATGCGGCCGACCGTGAGCGCGCTTACTTGCCTTTGTAAATACCCGCTTCGAGAATCACATCACCACTTTTGACAAGGTAGGTCGACTTCTTCTCGATCTCGTTCGTGGTGGGGTTGTTGTAACGATAATCGACCCAGCCTTTACCCTTATTTTTCGCGAGTTCGATGATCTCCTTGCGGAACAGCTTGCCATCGGCGTCTGGCAGTACGACCAGGTTTTTGCCGATAAGCTTGGGATTCGGATGTCCGAGCTGCGTCCCGTCTAGCGCTCTGACCGCGAGGTACACATCGCCCTTCGTGAACTCCGGACTCTTTTTATTTACTTCCTGGATCAGGGCGTCCTTGCCGTTCTTCTGCAAGTAGGCAAGTCCCTTGTCCACCATTGCAATCGCCACAGCGGGGTCATCGCTGGCAAACGTCAACGAGGTAAATGCTGCCGTGCAGGCTAAAAGGACGCTCAATAATTTTTTCATTTCGATTACTCCCCCAGTGTCTAATGGTCCCGGTTGCCTTTGTGCGGCCGGGTGACGTTCACATTAGCAGAGGCGTTTTAATCGGAATATTGTGGACAACCGTAGTCCATACCCACGCCACGGCAATCGCGCGCCTTGGCTGCCGGGTTAAGGCCGAGGCGCGCCGCCTTCGGTTATTTTTTCGTACACGTCGGAGATCGTTTCTCCATCCCACTGATACAGCATCTGGCTGGCATGCCGGCAATTGACTACGACAGAAGTCCTGAACGCCGCCACGCATTCGCTGCCGGCAAGCCGCACACTGTGATAGCTGATACCGTGCGACCCTGCCGCACGCAGCTTCCTGCCTACCGACTGTGACGCAATATAAGAGTCGGGCTGATATATCTCGTTTTCGCAATCAACAGCGCGCAGATCGTGCAGTTGTCCCAACACGTCGACGTGATAAACACGCATTTGCAATTGAATTGGCGCCTCATTTGTCGCCGCTAGAAAGCGCGCTTGGTGATATCGGGTTTCCGCGATCGCAGCCGCCTTTTCCCTCGCAGCGTAAAACACGCCATAGCTGCCATCGCTGAAGCGACTGCCCAATGGATTCAAGTGGGTAAATGCCGCCATGATGGGGCCGCTCCCGGGGCCGTAACGCCGCTCATTCGGCGGGACGAGCGCAATGTCGCCGATGTCGTCGCGGATGCGCGCATTCGTCATCGCCTCCAGAGCGAAGAGCGCGTCAAAGTCGTCTGGCGAGGCGACCCGGTCGAATAGGTTGATCGTCGGGAAACGGGTGGGGACGATTCGATAGGCGGGGCGCCAGTCGATTTGCGTCAGCGGATAAATCACGTCCATCCGCCACGCATCGCATCGAGATACTGGCGTACCACATACAGATCCGCCACATTGCCTGACAGCATGCGGTCGAGCGCGCTTTTGCCACCAAAAAGCGGTGCGGTATTCGGCTTGCGAATCCATCCGTCGGCTACTTTTTCATTTGGCAACAGGATCTGCAATGCCTTGTAAATGCCAAGGATGTACGAAATACGCTCCAGGGTGTCCCTGCCAAGATGCGCGCCGGACGGATCCTTCTTCCATTTGTAATAGGTTGAACGCGGCGGATCGCCGAGCAGGGTCAGTTGTTCATTGAGGCCGAGTTCCCAAAGGCTGGCAATGTTGGTGAATACGCGCATCGCAGCCGCCGACATGGCTTCTGAAGTTACTTTTTCAGTGCCTGGTGCAATGTAAATACCCATTTTTAACCTGCGAGCCGATTTGTAGTTGTATCAATGTAGTATCAATCTGTACTTTTATCAACGAATATTCTATTTTGAGACTTAAGCGTGCCGCCGAAACGAGATCGCGATGGGTCGAGGCTAAAGCGTGCGGCATGGAAAACGGATGCAATTTTTCTTTCATTGGACAGTCAGAGGAGCAATTCACCATGCACAAGTCATTGGTGTTGCCAGTTATGAAGCCGACAAATCATCGGCGTATAACATACAGAGGCGTATAATGGAAGGTTGTTCTGGAAAAGCGATGCTGCCGGGTAGTCCGTGGCGTCGCAACTATATACACAGCCTTGTCAGAGGCTTATCGAAAGCACTATGTCAGACACCCTGCTAGCACCCACGCAAATTGCCGCGCCCGCGGTCCGCTTTGAAGACTTCGGACTTTCCGCCGACATTTTGCGAGCGCTCGCCGACCAAGGTTACATCCATCCGACGCCGATCCAGGCAGAAGCCATTCCGATCGTATTGCAAGGCCGTGATGTCATGGGCGCTGCACAGACCGGTACAGGCAAGACGGCCGGATTTTCATTGCCGATCATTCAGTTATTGCTCAAGCACGCGAATGCCAGCGCGTCGCCCGCACGTCACCCGGTACGCGCACTGATCTTGACGCCGACCCGCGAACTCGCGGACCAAGTCGCGGAAAATGTGAAAGCCTATTCGCGTCATACGCCGCTGCGCTCAGTTGTAGTGTTTGGCGGCGTCGACATGGCACCGCAAACCGCTGCCTTGCGCGCAGGCGTCGAAATTGTCATTGCGACGCCGGGACGCCTGCTCGATCATGTGCAGCAAAAAACGCTGAATTTGTCGCAGACCGAAATCCTCGTCATGGACGAGGCAGACCGTATGCTCGACATGGGCTTTTTGCCCGATCTGCAGCGCATCATCAACCTGTTGCCAAAGGAACGGCAGAGCCTGATGTTCTCAGCCACCTTCTCGGCGGAAATCAAGAAACTGGCAAACACCTTCCTGAAGACGCCGGTAACGATTGAAGTTGCGCGCAGCAACGCGACTGCCGACAACGTCACGCAGGTGCTGTACAAGGTTGAGGAAGAGGCCAAGCGCGATGCGGTAGCCCACATCATTCGCGAGCGCGGCCTGAAGCAGGTGATCGTATTCTCCAATACCAAGATCGGTGCGTCACGCCTGTCGCGTCATCTGGAAAAGGAAGGCATCAACGCTACGGCCATTCATGGCGACAAGACGCAATCCGAGCGCATGGCCGCACTTGAAGCATTCAAGCAGGGAACGATAGAAGTGCTGGTGGCGACCGACGTCGCAGCGCGTGGCCTTGACATCGCCGAGCTGCCTTGCGTGATTAATTTCGACTTGCCGTACAACGCCGAAGACTACGTCCACCGCATTGGCCGCACCGGTCGTGCCGGCGCTTCCGGTGATGCCATCTCGCTGTTCACCGACAAGGATGCGCGTCTGCTGGTAGATATCGAAAAGCTGATCAAGCACACCATCGCGCGTGTGCAGCTCTCGGGATTTGTCCCTGCGCGCTCGGCCGATCGGCGTCCACGGACCGAAGAGCGCGAGGAGCGAAGCACACCCGCTCCGCGTAGTAGCTCTGGTTCCAGTTCGCAATACGGTGGGCGCAGCAGTTACGCGCCGCGCAAGGAAAAGATTGATCCGTGGTTCCTCAAGCCCTATGAGCCCGCAGTACCGACGCAGCATGTCGAAGCTGAGACCTCACAGAACTCTACTGCTAAGCCGCAAAAGACCAAGGTCGCTGCGCTGCTGGGTGGTACGCCCAAGCGCTAAGCTGTTATTGCGTGCTTCGGGGCCGTCACCTTCTCAGGCCCCGCTAAATCGACTGGTCCATGCTTGGATTGCGTGTGTCCAGAAGAGGTCAACGGAGTCGGTTTCCATCACCGGTAATTGCAGGAAACGCGCGGCGGCCATCAAGCTTGCGAGAGGTCGTGCCAAATCAAGCGGCTGCGCTCCAGTTTGCTTGGACAGTTTTTCTCCGGCGGCATTCGTCAGCACCGGCACATGCAGATAGCTCGGGGTTGATACGCCTAAGAGCCCTTGCAAGTAAATCTGCCGTGGCGTCGAATCAAGCAAATCCGCACCGCGCACGACGTGCGTGACGCCTTGATTTGCATCGTCGACAACCACCGCCAACTGGTAAGCCCAAAATCCATCGGCACGTTTCAACACAAAGTCCCCGACTTCCGTTGCCAGATGCTGCGAGACCGTGCCTATCCAGCGGTCATGAAAGCGGATGCATTCGCTGGCATCATCCGGTACGCGCAGCCGGTATGCACGCGCGATCTTGCCGGGTGCCAAACCATTGCGACACGTGCCGGGATAAACGGCGGCGCCGTCGCTTGCGATACCGATGCGTGAATCGGCAATTTCCTTGCGCGTGCAGCCGCACGCATAGACATGACCATTCAGGCGTTCAAACGCTGCCTGATACAAGCCCTTGCGGCGGCTTTGCCAGACAACGTCCCCATCCCACTGTATGCCGAAGGCCGTCAGGCACTGAAGAATTGCCTCTGCTGCGCCGGTGACGGTGCGCGCTTCATCGATATCCTCGATGCGCACCAGCCATTGGCCGCCGTGCGCGCGTGCGTCAAGGTAGCTTGCCATGGCGGCCACCAGCGATCCCTGATGCAGAGGGCCCGTGGGCGATGGAGCGAATCGGCCGATATAGTGTGTCATCTTTCGGTACGGAATTGAAAACGCAAGTGCGCTTGGTTCGAAGGAAATTATGCCCTGTTTTAAGTGTCCAACAGAGGCTATATTGCGTGAGAGCGCGCACGTTCCGAAAAATTGAAATCAGCAGCGGAGGACCAGCCAAATGATTGAATTACGCAAGAGCGAAGAACGCGGCCATGCCAATCATGGCTGGCTGGATTCTTATCACAGCTTTTCCTTCGCGGATTATTATGATCCGCAGCATATGGAGTTCGGCCCATTGCGGGTAATCAATGAGGATCGTATCGACGCTGCGGCGGGGTTTGGCACGCATGGCCATCGCGATATGGAAATCATCAGCTATGTGCTCGACGGCGAACTGGCGCATAAGGACAGCATCGGCAACGGCAGCGTTATCCGCCCCGGTGACGTCCAGCGGATGAGCGCAGGGCGCGGTGTGATGCATTCGGAGTTCAACCATGCGCCGGACCGGCAGACGCATTTTCTCCAGATCTGGATTGCACCGGATGTGCATGGCGTGTCGCCCAGCTATGAGGAAAAGCACTTCAATACTGCGGACAAGCGAGGCCGTCTTCGCTTGATCGCCAGCCCGGATGGCCGCGACGGTTCCGTGACGATCCACCAGAATGCGTTCGTGTATGCCGGGTTGTTCGATGGCGCTGAAGAGGCCAACTTGCAGGTGGCATCTGGACGCCGCATCTATGTGCATGTGGCACGCGGCGCCATCACCGTCAACGGCATTGCCCTTGAAGCGGGCGATGCTGTCAAGGCGACCGGCGAACAGGTCATCGCGCTCGCCGGTGGCCATGAGGCAGAAGTCTTATTGTTTGACTTGCCCTAATCCGATTGGCAACGCTGTCGGTTCGGTGATTTGCTGCACGTCATTGTGGTCGCGTCGCGGTATTTGTTGATACCACTGTTGCCCTCCAATCACGTCGACCAACTGGCCTGCGCTTTCCGCCCAGGTCAGCCAGCGCATCCCCTTGGAAGAGGGTGTACGGCCTTCGGCATGCAGATCAAGCCAGGACTTCAAGGCGCTGGCAAGATCGGCAGGCTGTGACCCGCCGAAATAGTAAGCATGTTCGCCGGCCACTTCGCGGAATACCGGCAAGTCGCGCGCAATGATCGGGAGTTTGTACTGCGCTGCCTCGATCAGCGGCAGGCCGAACCCTTCGGCCTCCGACGCTGCCAGCAATGCCGATGCGTTGGCATACAGGTTCAACAGCATGTCGTCGCTGGCCCCTTCGAACCAGAACAGGCGCTTGCCTTTTTCACGGTGCTGGCGAAGGCGCTCCACCAGCGGATCCACCATCCAGCCTTTTTTACCCACGATAACGAGGTTGACGTCGATGCCCTGGTCCCATAACTGCTCGAATGCGGACAATGCTTGTGCATGGCCCTTGCGCGGTTCCAGCGTTCCCACCATCAGGATGCTCGGATTTGCCTTGATGCGGGCGAGTGCGGCGCTGCCATCATCGACACTGCGTCCCGAAGACGCATCGGCCGCGATATCGGCACCCAGATGAAAGTACCCGACCTGCAATGGAGATGTCCGCTGCAACTGCAATTTCTCAGCCCATTGGGTGAGCTCATCGGCAACGGCGCGCGAGATGCACACGACGCCATTTGCAACGCCGGTCACCGCTTCCAGCCAACGGGTAAATCCGTCCTGTGCGCCTGCCACGAAGACATCCGGGCGAAGGATGGGCAGCAGGTCATAGACAACAAAGTAAACCTGGACGCCACGGTTTCTCATGTCGACAAACACTTGCCGATTGTCCGGTATGTTGCGCGGCGTCAGATCCAGTCCAAGGAAAATATCGCCAGCATGCGTGTCGATTGGATCATCATCAAGCAGCAGGTCCGGCATTTCAAGCATGCGGCAGGTAAAGCTGCGCGCATAGACATAGTAGCCGCCGGCGTCATATACCGGCTCGACGCGGTAGCCAGCAGGGGCATCTTCCAGCAGGACGTTCAGCACATTGCGTACGACCCGCTGGATCCCGGATTTTGCGTCGCGCTGGACCAGTTCGGATATATCCACGAGCAATTGCGGAACCGGTCGGCGTGGTGTGTTCTTCGCGATGCTGGCCGCAAGCGTCATGATGTCGCTGTTGCCTGGTGGGACCGGCGCGCTCATCTGTGCCAGCCCGTGCATCAGGTCACGGTGTCGGGCGCCGGCGCTGTCCTGTGCAAAATGTTCGATCGCATCGTGATACATCTCGCCCACATGGGCAGGATGGTGTTCGGTCTGGACATAGGCAATAGCGCGACGCGACAAGTTCTCGCGGGCGTCTTTATCGCACCACAGCTTCCTCAGCGCATCGCTCAGCTCGGCCTGCTGGAAGTCGTCCGGCAGCTTGATCAGCGCGTGCTCCGGAAGCTCGATCGCAGCACCGTTTGCATTGACGATCGCGGGAATGCCATGCGCAAGACAATCCAGGATCGATGCCGATGTCTCGCCGCGCGATAGGGAGCGCAATTGCACGGCCACATCCGCCGCCGCAAGGTAATCCTTGTATGCGGTGGGCGGCGCGAAGCCAGTGATCTGAACACGGTCGCCGCCGCGATGCTGATTGCGCAAGATCGTCGCCGTCAGCGATTTTCCGTACGGGTGTGGATCATTCTCGCCAACGAAAATCAGATGGCAATTTGCGTTGGCCGCCAGCGGCGAATCCAGCCAGGCATTCAGCAGCCGATCATTGAGCTTGGTGGGACCCAGCAAACCGAATGAGCAGACGATAAAATCGCCATCCTTGATGCCGAGGCGCTGCCGTGCCGCTTTACGATCGATTTCGGACGGGAACGCGCGCAGCAGCGGAATCGTTTGCCAGTCGCACGCGGTATCGGCGGTATACCAGGTCTGCGCCAGATGCTTCGAAAACTGCGAGTGAACGATGACGCCTGTCGCATGGTCGAGCACTGCCTTGTTGCAAGGGTATTTCCAGAATGCCGCTTCACGGCCGCCGATTTTTTCGTCCAGCAGCGCGCGATAGCCATGCGAGTGGTAGAGCGCCGCGCGGAACGCGCCGCGTCGGTAGCCGCTGCCCTCGATATAGTTCAGGATGCCGCTGAGGAAAAAATCATGCAGCACCACCACGCCTGGATAGCGCTCGAGCAAGTGGAACATGTGCTGATGAAAGCTGGAATTCCCGAAGTGATAAAGAATCCGGTCGAAATCGTTCCCGTGCTCTTCAAACCATTTCACCGACCGATGCGTAAAGTTTGCCGCCGTCCAGGAATCGGTAATCCCGTCCTGTTCGGTAATCACGTCGATGTTGTAATAGCGTGCCAGCTCAGGCAACAGCTCCGCGCTATAGTCAGCGATGCCCGACTTGGAAGGCGGAAGTGGCGACAGGTAGGCGAGGCGAGGGCGGTTACGACGCGGTGAAACGGCGACGTGCGCATGCCGCTGTTTTTCCAGGTGCCGTTGTTCGAACGCCTGCAATGCGCAACGCGCGCTGGTATCCCAGGAAAAACGTTTGGCCTGTTCCTGCCCGCTTTGTTTGAGACTGTTCAGGAATTCCTTGTCGGTCAGGGCGTGCTGCATTTTTGCGGCAATCGCCTCGACTGAAGTCGGATCGAATAATGCGTCCTCGCGACCAATCACCTCGGGAATGCTACTGGCGTTTGAGCCAATTACCGCGGCGCCGCACGACATGGCCTCCAGCGCCGGCAGGCCGAAACCTTCATGCAGCGAGGGAAAGACAAACAGAGCGCAGGTGTTATACAGAGCCGACAGGTCCTCGTCCGGCACAAAGCCGGTGAAGATCAAGTCGTTTTCCGATAAGCCATGCGTCATTCCCAATGTTTGCAAGCGCGCACGGTCAGCCTCGTCCGCCTTGCAGATGATCGCAAGCTGGAATGCCGACCGGATAGGCGACGGCAGGCGCGCAAACGCCTCGATCAGCCCTTCAATGTTCTTCCGTGGGTCGATGCCGCCGGTGTACATGACGAACGGCTTGCCGAGCCGATAGCGTTGCCGCAGCGTCGCTGTTTCCTCAGGCGTCAGCGCCTGCGGCTGGAATGTGGAATCGACTGCCGCGGAAATATTGACGACCCGGTTTGGCGGCAGGTGCAGCGCTGCAATTGCTTCCGTGCGCGTATGCTCGGAAATTGCCAGCAGCAGGTCCGCATTCTTAAGTGACTGCAGCTTGCGGTAGTACCAGTCGCGTACCCGTGCGTCGCCAAGATAAGTATCCTTGCGCAGTAGCGGAATCAGGTCATACAACGTGACGGCAGTCTCGTATGCCGGGTCGAAATGGCCCACCGATGCCACGGCATCATCGACGAGTCCCTCGAACAGGCTGGCGACATGCACCACATCAGGTTTGAGCTGCGCCATGAACATTTCACGCACGCGCTCCGCTGCACGGCAACGCCAGCCATTGGCGGGATCGATTTCCGCGACGGCGGCGGGCGAGTCGAATACCACAATGCGCTCAGGTGCGACGAGGCCGTCGAATGCCGCACGGATCAAGTCGACTGTGTCCGGAAAGCGGTTATTCAATACGACAAAGACGTCATGCCCGGAGGCCTGTCTCGCCATGGCCTGTGCAAGGGACATGGAGTAGCGGCCGATTCCGCGGTGGCGATTGGTGGCCTGGCATGCCTGCAGGTCAAGTACGATTCTCATAGGTTCAGATTAACGTTGGCCGACGCTGCGATCCAGGTCTTCAAGCACGCGACGCGCGGAAATCGGCAGCTTGTGCAATTCATGGGCAAGATCCTGCGCCTCCGCTTCAGGCGTCCTGACGCCGGTAGCAGTGGCGCCAGTGGCGCGCCGCATCAAGGCACGCATCCTAGCGTCGACTCCCGGAAAGCGGGCGAGGCTGTTGTCGAGAAATTTTTTCAGGCGAGGACGCGTAATGATGGCGCGGGCCGCACGGGCGAGGATGCGCTTTATCAGCGACCGTACCGACGGTTTGCGCGCTCTGACGTTCCTGATGGTTGCGGCGGGTTGGCGGGCCAGATATAGAAGGCCGCGTAGGGGACGGGTGATGCGCCATGATTTGCTGGCGTACACCGCGATTAACTGCGCATTCAGTTCATGCAGGCGCACTTCGACGTGGTGCGCGTGCGCGGCAGCCGCATGCGCCTGTGCGGCGGCGGCCTCCGCCTGGTCGCGCGACTTGAACGCCTCGGCTTCCGCATTGGCGAATTCCGCTTCTGCGTTACGCGCACGCACTTCCGCTTCGACGGCGCGGATTTCCGCTTCGTGCAATTTACGTTCGGCTTCGGCAGTCGGGAAACTGAAGTAATGACCAGCGCGCAACTGGAATTCATCAAAGAAATTCGGCGGCGCCTTGAACGCCTCCAGAAGCTCCGCATGCTCGTCGGCGACGTAGAACTGATTCAATCCGTCAAAGTAGGCAAACCGGTAGTCCGCGCCGAGCACCATGTGCTCCCATTCGTCATGCGCGGTCACCTGGGTTTGCGGTTTGGTGGCTTCGATCACGAGTATCCATGGCCGCCATGCGCCAAAATCCATTCCGCGCAGTACGGCGGCCTCAAATCCTTCGACGTCGATCTTCAGGAAATGAATCGGCCCCTGCACATATTTTTCGCAGATCCCGGCCAGCGTGGCGACTTCGATATGCTCCTCGATCACCTTGCGGCCAGCATCAATGTGCCGTTGTGCGATGTCCGGGTCCATAGTCGACAGGCCGGTGTCGGGCACATCGAAAAAAGTAATCTTGCCCGGCGCATCGCCTACCGCAAGCGGCAGGTTGATGTCGCGAGGCCGGCTTGCCAGCAGCAGGTCGTAATACTGGCGCATCGGCTCGACATTGATCCCGCGCCAGCCACGTTCATAGAACGCCAGCGTGACAGAGTCAACGGTCGGGTCATTGGCGCCGACGTCGATATAGAAACCATTCTCGACGTGCTTGAGCGCACGCCAGAGCATGATGTCTTCAAAGTTCTGGGCGTAGGAAATGAAGGTCATGTGCGCTCGATGTCAATAAGGGGGTCAAGCCAGGCGCAGCCGACAAAGTGTTCGCGCTTCATGTTCATCACGTTGAATACCAGCGCCAGATCGCGCCATTCGTAGTTGTTGACCAGATGCGTGTCGCTGCTGACCAGCGCCGTCGCCACCGAATAACTGCCCGGCCCGAGATTCATCGCAAAGCGGAAGTGATACGTCACCTCTTCGCCTGGCTGCACGCCGTCCAGCGGCAATTCCTTGAGGTGGGTGTTGGTGCCGTACATCGGCTGGCCGAGGCGATCCTTGATCATGTAACCCAGCACCAGGCGCGGAATCGGCGCATGCACCGCAACGCGCACGCGCAAGGTCACCGCGCTGCCGACATCCACGATCTCGACGCGCTCACCCTGTTCGTCGAGCAGCGCGATTTCGGCGACCGTAGCTTCCCCGGTGCCCGAGATGGTTTGCAGCTTGCCGTCGTCGCGCTTTTCCTGGCGCACCGTCTGGTTTTCTTTTTCCGCCAGCATCGCATTGTAGAAATCCATGATTTCTTCCGGCGCGCCTTCTTTGGCCAGCTTGCCGCCATCGAGCAGGATCGCGCGGTCGCAGATCGACTGGATCGCGCCTTTGTCATGCGACACGATCAATAGCGTTGTGCCTTGCTCGCGAAAGGTGCGGATGCGGTCAAAACTCTTGTGCTGGAAGTAGGCATCGCCGACCGACAGCGCCTCATCGACAATCAACACGTCCGGCCGCTTGGAGGCCGCTACGCTGAATGCGAGGCGCATCTGCATGCCGCTCGAGTACACGCGTACCGGCTGGTCGATATAGTCGCCGATTTCAGCGAAGGCCTCGATTTGCGGCATCAGCGTGGACATTTCTTCTGTGCCGATGCCGATCAGCTGGCCCGCCATATAGACGTTTTCCCGACCGGTGAAGTCAGGGTGAAAACCCATGCCCAGTTCCAGCATCGCGGCAACCCGGCCTTGAATAGCCACGCCGCCTGTCGTCGGCTGCACCGTGCCAGTAATCAGCTTGAGCAGCGTGCTCTTGCCAGCCCCGTTGATGCCGATGATGCCGACCGCTTCGCCCGGCTCGACGTGAAAATTGATGTCATTGAGCACCCACTTCAGATGATGGCGCTGGCGGCCGAACGGATCGAGCCATTCGCGCAGGCGCGACCAGCGGGTCGGATACTGCTTGTACGCCTTGCCCAGGTTGGTGACGCGAATGCTGCCCATTAATGCGCACCGATGGAGAAAACGACAAGCGCGGGCGGCGCGTCATTGAAATGGCTAAACGGAGGAAGAATTCCGGACGGCTTGAGGAGCGGATACACGGCAGATGGGGTCGACGGATTGAGGGGAAGAGGCGCCATTTGCTTATCGTTCGGGCGCAATCAAAGCTGCCACATTATATAGCAGTAATGCTACCGTCCCCATCCCTGCGGATAGATCGGCAATAGAAAGAAGTAACGAGAATTTACCGGCTGATGCGGCTCAGGCGGCGCCGTGTACCAGTTTGTGGAGGGCGTCTGGCTTGCGGATAATCAGCCGGTGCTGCGCATCCTTTTCCACGATGCCTTGCTGAACCAGTGTCAGGATCGCCCGGGTGACGGTCTCGCGGCTGGTATTGATCATGATCGCAATGTCCTGGTGGGTCGGAAGATTTTCGACCACTTCGACGTTGTCCGGCTGCGTTTGCTTGAAGAATTGCAGAAAGTTGTACACGCGGCGCGCGGTGTTGTGAATGCTCAGCAAAGCGCGGAATTCCGAGTCGCGTTGCACTTTTTGCGCGAGGTGGCGGAGCATGACGTTGGCCACCGACGGCGAATGCGAAAACAGATGCAACGCCGTCGCACGCGGAAGGAACGCCACCAGGACGGGCGTCAGAGCCACGACCGACGCGGACCGCGTCGATTCATTGATCACTGCGATTTCGCCGAAGAAGTCGCCCGGCGCCAGCATGCGCAAGCCGATCGCACGGCCGTCTTCAGTGACGTCAATGACCTGCAATTGCCCATTCAGCAGGAACAGGAGGCTGTCGCCGACGCCGCCTTTTTGCAGCACGATGTCCCGGCGGGCGAATTGCTTAATGCGCAACTCGCTCTTCACACGGGTCATTTCTTCTTCCGTCAAATTCGAGAGCAGGGGAATCTTGCGCAGGTGAACCTGCAGATTCACTTGCGTGATATTGAACTGGATATTGATTTTCTTGGGTGTGGCGGCAGGCGTAGCTTGCGCCTCGGCCGGCAGCGGAATGCCTGTTTCTACTGTCTGCAATGTGTTGCCGGTTGACGCCATGAATGCCTTGCCTCAAGAACTCTTGCACTGATTATAGCTGCCGTTTCCGCTTGTCACCTATTGCTTATCTTTATCGTTGTAGCAGGCTCACAATCCTGTTATCAGTTGGGATAGCAAAGCTGCTACTGAAATGCCGGCAGCATTGGCCGCCATGTCGCGCCAGCAGAACTTTCGTCCCGGGACCAAGTTTTGCAATACTTCGATCGCCCAGCTCGCGGCAAGCAGGCCAAACAACCATGCAAATTGTTCGGCGTTGCTCTGCGCAATACGCGCTGCCAGAAACGCCAATCCGCCAAAGGCGACAAAGTGCATCAACTTGTCGTTTGGTAAAGGTGGCAGCCAACGCGCCGGCATCAGGCAGCCTGCGGACACGGCAATCCCTGCACAAATGAAAATAATCAATTCCCAACCCATTTTTAATCCTTGCCGGAGAAGTGCCCCGTAGTGAGACTGCCGGCGTGGGGGCAGTACTTGTGAATTTATCCAGCCTTGATGCCGGAGGCGGTTCGTCAGCGTTAGCGCCGCGTACCAAAGACGTCATGTCTGGAGAAGACCGGCGGGAACATCCGTCCGGTTAAAAGTCTTGCCACTGCCAGCTCACTTGAACCTGCCGGCTATTATATTGAAAAACGGAAATGTTCTCGTCGTTTTTCACTCGACGGAATTCGACATGGATCGATTGCCTATCCGTGATCGGAAAGATCAGCGCACTGCGCAGCACCTGGGTTTTCTGGTCGCGAATCTGGTCAATCAAGCCCGGCGAATACGCAGACTTGCTGAGCCAGGACTGCTGCGTCCAACTTAATTCGCCAAGCATGTGTTCGGTCAGCCGCGTGCGGCCATACAGACTGGCAAACCAGCCAGCGCGGTCGCCGCCTGGGCGTGCGGCGCTAGCGCTGTCATACAGGTAACCGACGCTCGCATGGCCTTGGGTCTTCTCGGTGCGGTAGGAGAGCAGTCCGCGCAATTCCCATGTCGTCGCATCGAAATTGTCTAGTGTCGGATATGTCACATGGGACACGCCGGCAATCGTGCTGAACTGAAGCTGGCTTGGCAACTTCAGCGGCGGTGTCGCGCGCACTTGCCCTTGGCTTTGCACCTGATACAGTTTGCCGCCCAAGCCATGCAAGGCCAGCAGGCCGGTGCCGCGCACGCCCCAGTTGCCAACGCGCCACGGATGCTCGGCGCCGGCCACCAGTGAGGAAGTGTTGTAGCGGGTTAGCGTGTCGTTATGGGCAACACGGACCTGCACGAAGCCGAGCGTGCCGTTCGGCGTCAGGTCGCGCATATGCTCTGCCGACAGCTGCGTATAGCTGTCCCGCTGGGGAAGATGTTCCGGCAAGAGCTGCAACTGCACACGCACGTCGCCACTGCCGATCGTGAAATTTGGATTGCTTGCGCCCTGATTTACATTGCTGTCGGAACCGCGCCCGAGCATTACTGATGTGCGGCCTTGCGCCTGCCAGCCTTTGCAGCCTTTGGCGCGCTGTCTTGCAATTACTTCCAGAATGATCGGCGGCGGCTCGAATCGCGACTCGATCGCACTGAATAGCCGCTCGGCTTCCTCGGCGCGTCCCAGCTCGCACTGGATGATCGCCAAATCGAGCCAGGCGCCCGCGTGCTGCGGCTCGTTTTCGATCATGCGGATCAGCGATTCGCTGGCGTCGGTCTGTCTGCCTTCCGAAATGGACTGCAACGCATCCAGGTAAAGATCCTGCTGCGCCAATCTGGTCTGCGCATGCGCGCCGATGCCGGCGAGTGACAGCAGCGCAGCCAGCAGCGACGATCGGAGCAGGCGCCAAACTCTCATGCGGCCGACTCCACCGCCTCAGTTTCGAGCGTAAACAGCGTGGTCGTTTTTTCCTTGCCACGCAAGGTAAAGTCGCCCAGCAATTTAAAATTGTGGCGCCGTGCCCGGTTAACCGTGCCCTGGCCGATGATGATGTCATGCGGCTGGTTTCTGGCCACCTGTTCCAGGCGCGCCGCAACATTGACGCTATCACCCACCGCCGTGTAGATGCTGCGCGATGGTGTGCCGAAATCGCCCGCCATCGCAATCCCGCTCTCAATGCCAATCCGCACGCGCAACGCAGGCATGCCCGCTTTCATGCGGGCATCGCTAAAGCGCCGCACTTCCTGCACGATCTCCTGCGCCGCGTCCAGCGCCAGATCGGCGTGGTCATCCACCGGCAAGGGCGCTCCCCAGAACGCCACCAGCCCGTCGCCGGTGTATTTGTCGATCGTGCCGTGCTTGGCCAGTACCGGGCGCGTCAGGCAGGCAAGAAAATCGCTCGTCAACCGTGCGGCATCCTCCATCGACAACGACTCGACATACGTCGTGTAACCCTCCATGTCCGCGATCAACGTCGTCACATTCAGTTCGCGCGGCGTCAACGGGTCTTTCAGGCCGCGCCGCAGCAGTTCGTCCACGACCGACGATGCGACGTACTGACGCAAGGTTCCCAGCAGGCTGCGCGACCGGCGCTGGGCAATCTGCCACTCAAAAGGCACGGCAATCGCCAGCAGGAACAGGTTTGAGGCCAGCGGACCGGTCGTTGAAAAATACGGGTCATGCGGACTGATCCAGTACGCCAGCAAGAGCCAGACGATTGACGCGGCGCCCAGCATGGCCACGTTCGACACCGCCGACAGCCGCGAGAAATTGTAGGCCGCACCCAAGGCGACGAGGATCGCAAAGAGCGTCGCAATCCAGCGGCCAGGCCACGCGCTGACGGCGCGCCCTGCTTGTTCATCGAGCAGTGTCGAAAGAGCGGAAGCATGCACCATCATGCCGCTGGTTGACGCTGCCAGCGGCGTTGCCACCCGGTCGGTCAAGCCCAGCGAAGACGAACCGATGATGATCAGGCGGCCGGTGAGTAATTCGACAGGAATGCTTAGATCAAGAATGCCGGACGCCGGCACCACCGTATAAGCGGACCAGTCGCGACTGTACGGAATGCGCCACGCGCCCTCGGTTTTGCGGGTTCCTGCTGACGTGCCGGCGCAACATTCAAAGAGCGTCAGCGACAACGTTAGATAATGCCGGTCATTGAACAGGGTCGCCATCGGCAGATGCCGGATCGTGCCATCGGCATCCGGCACAAAACCGATGTTGCCAGCGTAGCGTGCATCGGCTAGCCCGGCATGATTGCCAATGAAGCCACTTGCGCGAAGTCCCGTCGTCGCGTTTCCTGCCGGCACACCATCTGCGACATGGCCGATTCGCAGCGACTGCACGCGGGGAACGTAATCGAAGGCCTGCGCAACCACCACCGGACCATGCAGCGCCAACATCCCAAGCCGCGCATCGCCCGCCGCATCGGCGCGTTCCGGCAGCACCAGGTCAAGTGCAACGCCCTTGGCGCCATAGTGACCCAGCAGGTTTTCCAGCACATCCGCCAGCCGCGCGCGCGACCACGGCCACGGCCCGACGGCGGCCAGACTCGCTTCGTCGATGTCGACAATCGCCAGGCGCGTCTCTGGCTCGGTCACGGCATCCATGCGAATAAAGCGGTCGCGCAGCCATTCATTGGCCAGCACGGAATCAGGGGAGGGGGAAAGCCACTGCGAAGTCGCAGTAATGAGAACAGCAGCCGCAGCAATAATCAATCGCATCACGGCAACAGGAGGAGCAAATGCGCGGAGATTGATCGGAAACGTCATAAAGAGTGTGATCCGGCGCACAGACGGGAAGGACGGATCACGATCTACACAGGCTGATTTCAATAACCGAAAAGTATAACCTGATGTTCCTTACGGCACATCCCATGTTTCTCGGATAAAACAAGTATTGCATGTGCGTTATTTACAGTTTTTCTTCGTTGGCAAAGGAAAGTGCGCACGGAGACGAGGTCGGTAAAGCAAAATACACAACGCCGCGTACCGGAATTGGGCCTTTTCGAAAATCTCACATAACAACCCCGGCCGTTAATCACAGTCGCTGTCACTTCTGCGAATGTGGGGGAGGTCGCCGGCGCGAGGATCCATGCATCACTCGTGAAACCACGTGCCTTGAAAGAGCAATGCTCCAAAAAGCGGATTAATATGGCAATTAATTTCCTAAAGAACAACAAAACCGGCCATTCAAGCATCAAACCAACACTAAATTCCCGCAAAGCGGCTTTTTGCCTTCGCGCTCCAGTCAATATGTTAATCTGCTCCTATCCTCATGGAAATGTGATGGCCATCACTGCAGTCACCGTTGCAGGAAGGAAAATGGCAAACGAGGAGAAGTCCATCATGATCCGACAACTTATTACCGCACTCAGTCTGCTTTTCGTGGCAAGTCTGGCCCAGGCAGGCGAGGCCGCGCGCATCGTATTTGTCGCGGGCAAGGCAGAGGCTGCCGGCAGCCAGCTCACTCTCGGCAATGCCGTCCAGGAAGGCGATGAAGTTGCCACCGGTTCGGACGGTTATGTCTACCTGAAGACCATCGACAACGGCTTCCTCATCCTGCGCCCAAACAGCCGCGCCCGCATCGTCGCGTACCACGTGGACATGGAGCAGCCGGCCAACACGCGCATCAAGCTTGAATTGCTCAACGGCGTTGCCCGCGCCATCTCGGGCGACGGCGCCAAGCAGGCCAGGCAGAATTTCCGTTTCAATACGCCCGTTGCCGCCATCGGCGTGCGCGGCACCGACTTCACTGTATACACAGACCAGGAAACCTCCCGCGTTGCCGTGCTGTCTGGCGGCGTGGTCGTCAGCGGATTCACCGGCGCCTGCGGTCCCGATGGAAGCGGCCCCTGCGAGGGCGCAACCAGTCGTGAACTGTTTGCTCGTCAGGCCGGCCAGCTTCTGCAAGTGCGCAAAGGACAGCCTGCTCCGCAACTCTTGCCTAGCGGCGCCGTATCACCAGATACAAACGCACCACCGCGCCCCGATGAGCCGAGTGGAAAAGGCGCAAGCGTTGGAAGCGGCAACTCGGTCGCGGCAAATGACCTGAGCCTCGATCCGCAAAAAAACTTCAACCTGAAAACGGCCGTAGACGCCCAGCCACTACCCGCTCCCGGACCGATTGTTGAAGCGCCTCGCCAAATCACATGGGGACGCTGGCAACCCGTACTGGATCAGGCGGCCAATGTCGACGTCGTAAAATTGCTCGACGGGCAGGCGCAGATGGTTGCAATGACTACGCATTTCGCATTGCTGCGTGCCAAAGGAAGCGAATGGCAAGTGCCCAATACCGGCACGCTTAATTTCGGGCTGAGAGAAAGTGCTGCGTATATTAGCGATGAATCGCGCGGCAGCGTGTCGGCGGCGACCATTGAGAATGGACGTTTGCAGGTGGACTTTGGAAAAAGAACGTTCTCTACGGGCTTTGATCTTGTCAGTCAGAACGAACGGTTCAAGATGCAGGCGCAAGGCGGCGTCGCGCGGGATGGGTTGATTGTCGGCGACTCCCAACACGTCAGTCCTACTAATATGGCCGTAAATGGCGTCCTGACGCCAGAAAAAGGCGGAACAGCCGCTTACCTGTTCCAAGGGCGTATTGACGAAACGCGTGTCGCAAACGGGTCAACATACTGGACTAAATAGCGATCAGGAAGTTGCTAATACAAACGGGGCGCGTCGCGCCCCGTTTTTTATTCCTCGCCATACCTTTACTGTCGTAAAAATTGCACCGATAGAACGGAAGACCTTCCTTGGTGATTTTTATGCGCTGCTTATTACTCCTAAGAACAATGAAATGCTGTGCCGGGGGTGGACGGCGTAGTTAACAGAGAACGTTTCAAAAATTAATTTATTTAACTGTGCCACTAGCGGGCATTGAATTAAATCAAGCTTATTCACGCTTGCCGGTTCGCTAATCACAGTACCTCCCATAGATATGGGAGCTTTTTTGCAAAAGTCAAAGAAATTCGTCGGTCCAGACAAGAAAGTTGTGCATAACCAACGAAGATTTATCATTCCTTCCAGAAAAGTTGTTGGTTAAAAAATACACTTCTCCTATAATGCTTCGCGGGTGAGTGTCGTAAAGAAATGGTTGAAAGCGTTGCTTTTTAGACGCATGTGATGCACATCACATCTTGAGGGTAACGTCTTCTGCCATTATCCGCCTGCAGTCTTGCGTAACAGCAAGCAGCAAATTGCTCTGATCAGAGTAAAAAACTTTAAATTACCTTCCTAGGAGTTTTACATGGGTATCTACGCAAAAGACGTTCAAAAGCTGTACATCGCTTACTTCAACCGTCCGGCTGACGTTCTGGGCCTGGCTTATTGGGAAGAGCAAGTCACCAAGAACGGTGGCAGCACCGCAGCGATTGCTAACGCTTTCAGCGCATCGGCAGAATACAAGGCCATCTACAATGGCAAGTCCACCGCGGACATCATCAACACCATCTACACCAACCTGTTCGGCCGTACCGCTGAGCCGGCAGCTATCACTTACTGGGGCACACGCCTCGACAACGGCACGTTCAACATCGGCAACATCACCACTTCCGTGATGGTTGGCGCTCAGAACGACGACAAGACCACGATCGACAACAAGACCACTGCTGCTGATCTGTTCACGTCCCACCTGGACACCAGCGCTGAAATCATCGCTTACTCTGGCGACGCTGCAAACGCAGTTGCTAAGACATGGCTGGCAGGTGTTACTTCGGTAGCTTCGACCCTGACTGCAGCAACAGCATCCGTTGATACCCAGATCACTTCGATCTCGGGCACGACCGTTGCAAACGGCTCGACCTTCACGCTGACTACTGGTATCGATAACATCACCGGCACCTCCGGTAATGACACGATCCAAGCGGATTTCGGTATCACTAATCAGATCACAAATGCGGACACGATCAATGGCGGCACTGGTGTCGACACGCTGAAGTTGTTTGGTACCTATGACGCAACTAAATTGCCCCTGTCGATTTCGGGCGTTGAAGTTTTGCAACTGGCAAATTCGGCAACTAACACTGTTCTTACCACAGCTGCTATCTCCGGCCTGACCAAGCTGCAGATTGATGATGCACAGTCTACGGGTACGGCTGCTTATACAACAGGTGCTGGCACTTCCCTGCAATTGGCTACAGCCAGTGGTGCAGTTACAACCGGTTTGACGACTTGGGCTGCTAGCGCAACTGACACAACAGCGAATCTGACTTTGGCTGGTTATCAAGGTGTAGCTGGTGGTACCGCCGCCGCTCTGACAGTAACTGGCGCCGCAACCACGACTTTGAATGTCGTGTCGCAGACTGCTGCAAACAAAGTTAGCACATTAACTACGCCGGCTACCGTTACGACAGTCAATATTGATGCAGCTACGGCCCTGAGCGTTACTTCGTTGGCTGCAGCAGCGGCAACTACTTTGAACGTTAAAGGCGCTGGTGCAGTTACTATCGCTGGTTCCGACTTGGCAGCTGTTGTTACGGTTGATGCGTCTACCGCAACCGGCGCTGTTGCATACACTGCTGAAGCCGCAGGTTCCACGCTAACCTTCAAGGGCGGCTCAGGTAACGATACGGTCACTTTTGCTGCTACTACACTGACGGTTGCTGATGTACTGTCCGGTGGCACAGGTACTGACACAATCGTGATCAACGATACGACCCCTGGCTATACGGTCATCAACGGTGCGACTGACTTTGAAGTTCTCGGCTTGGGAACCACGGGCGCAACCGTCGATATGTCCTTGTTGACCAAAATCAACTCGGTCAAAGTTCTGGCAGGTAGCCAAACGATCACGAATGCGGCAAGCACTTCGACATTTACTCTCGATAACAGTGCTGGTCTTGGCACAGTGGCGATCGGTAACAAAGTCGGAGACTCCGCTTCGACCGTTACTGTTGACTATGGTACAGCGACGAGTGCGCAAACTGTCACTGCTTTGAATCTGTCTGGCGCTACTACTGTGGCCCTCGTTTCTACAGGCACAGGCACCGGCGGTTCAAACGTCATTACTACTTTGGGCAATGCTGACAACTCCTCGTTCACTATCACTGGCGCTAAGGATCTGACGATCACTAACGCCTTGGCTGGTACTGGCACGGGTAGCGTGGTCAATGCTTCCGCCTTCACTGGTAAGCTGTCGGTAACTGGTTCTGGCCAGATCGACATCATCACTGGTGGTTCCGCTGTTGACACCCTGTCGGGTGGTGCAGGTAACGACACTATTAACGGTGGCGCAGGTGCTGACATCATCAATGGTAACGCTGGTGCTGATACGCTGACTGGTGGCGCTGGTAACGATTCATTCCGTTACACTTTGAAAGCTCAAGCAGTTGATGCAGCAGGCGCAAACGTTGACAAAGTCACCGACTTCGTTGCTGGTGGCAATGGCGACAAAATTACCCTGTCAGCCACTGGTGTTGCGAGCGTTGTCCTGGAAGGCGTTACGTTGACTCTGGCAACTGCTGCAGTTTCCACGATGAACGCGGCACTGACCAATTCAACATCTGTCGCTACAATCGGTGACGTTTATACTCAGTTGGGTACTTCGTTAGACGCAACAGCGTTTGCTGCATCTGCTGCAGCTGGCACAGCAACTGTTGCGCGTGTAGTTACCTTCACAACAGGTGCAGCAGCAGGCACCTATCTGGTAGTGAACGATTCCACGGCAGCCTTCCAAGGTGCTAACGACCTCGTTATTAACATTACTGGTGTATCTGGTACCTTTGGCGCGTCGGATTTCTCCTTCGTTTAAGTCAAAAAATTGAAAGCGAGCGATACTCGGGCAAAGCGCAAGCCGAGTTCGGGTATAGCAAGCTAAGTAATAATCGCCGACAACAAAACATCGTTGTTCGCTTCAAAGGGTCAGGCCACAAGCCTGACCCTTTTTGTTTGCCCTCCATGCGCCTTGTCATTACGCGTCGCATCTGAAAGTTCTGGCCCGATGAAAAGGGCGACGGTTGCCCAGCTGGTGGCAGAGGACAAGCTGACCGATGCCGCCTACCAATCACCAGCAGGGCCAATCACGCCACTGGACATTTTGTATGGCTACCGTCCGGCATTAGCACGAGGCAACCACTTCATGGCGCACAAGTGCGGCTTCACGCTCAAGGTCTTGCTTAGGACGTTGCAGTCGGAAGGGTTTCAGGCCGTCGCAGGCAAGCGCCGCATCAACGCGTTTGACCTATGGGCAGTCGCAAGCAAAAGTGCGCTTGGCGATGAAGAAGTGCGGCAGCTCGCGGCCACCTATCTTCCGGGTTGAAGTGATCGGCTGATATGGATACTGGGGCAGGGCGTAAAACGGTCCATTCGTCGCTACGGTCGCGCAGGCTGCACGCAATACCTACATTAATGCACTGCTCGCAACGTTAAAGGCGATGGAAAAGGCCGCTGATAACAAACCGAAGAAAGTGTGTGCACGGCGCTAGACGAAGGCTGATGCGGCTTGCTTGATCATATTGTTGGGACAAAGTCGGGATAGCTCGGGATGGAAGGGCAGGCAATAGGCCTGCTTTTTTGTTTTCTGTTGCTGTGTCTGCAGTAGTCGGCAATACATTTCGCTTGGAGCAACAACAAAAAGATGTCGCACCCACAATGAAGTGCTACTACAATTTATAACTAAAATTTTTAAAAAATTTGAAAATAATTACATATCGATATATAGAGTGTAAGTGGTTGATCCCTAATAGAAAAATCTTATGAGGAGATTTCAGCAGGTGTTTGGCCGGTTTTCCGGGTTTCCTTGCTAAGTAGGCTATTCCTTTCCCTTTTTCGAGCGCGTAGTGTAAAGACTTTTCACTGTCGGAATCGCGCCCTCTTCGTTTCACTTCCCCGTTACTGCCCACTGAATTGCATACGCACTGTTATCCAGGCCACGCGTATCAACTTCTCTTTCAAATTTCCGCGCTGCCTAAGGGCAAGGTTCTGCATGATATGGGTAATGACAAACCAGTACGGCGAAGGACGGCGAACGTTAGCTATTTATTATGGAAACTCAGACTCAAATCAATATGCCTCGTGCCCAGTGCATCGACAAAGCTGCGTTGGACGTACTCACCGGGACTGGGCATCTGTGTGCAGTTCAAGAGGAAGCGGTCACGGCAAGCGCAAAAGCGAATTCGGACAAACTTAATTTGTACCTAACCAAAAAGGCACGTGGCAATAATGATATTGGCTTTTTGGTTAGCCCTGTAACGGGTGGGGGAGTCGGCGTGAATCGATTCGAGCAACTCTTCTTGCTTGCCATTAGTCAAAATAAAAAGGAACCGATAGAGTGCGCTCAAATGGTATGGCAGATTTTATCAGCACAGGGCCAGAATCTAATTAAAGACGGCAAGACGCTAGAGTCAAAGGAGGAAAACATTGCTGAACTGACTGCGGAGGCTTCCGTTTTTATCAAGAAACAATTGCCCGTACTTAAAGCACTGCAGATTGCCTAATGTTAATTTTCAGGCGGACCATTGGATAATTTCGGGGTCAAGCCTTGCAGTCACCCGTTTCCCAATGCTTTGCAGTGTGGCTCCGTAAATACCGTACCAATAGGGGACAGACCACGTTTCCTCATTCTTTCTCAAACGAAAAACGTGGTCTGTCCCCCCATCCACTCGCGACCCCTATTCTTGCGGGATACCTCCGTCCATTTCTGCGAAAATGGTGTGCTTCGTCAATTTCAACCACACGCATTCATGAAATCCTGGCTCGCCCTACTTTTCCTCTCCCTTCTCGTCGGCTGCGGCGGAGGCGACAAGCCCGCCATATTCAACATCAGCGCAGAAAACCTGTTCTACGGCACGGCTGCCATCATCCTGTTCGAAGGCAGCTTTGTCGGCGGCCAGGGCTTGAAAGCCGATATCCCCAACTGCGCGTCCCAGTCCATCGTTGCGTCTTCCCCCACGCAGTTAGTAATTCGTTGCACCGTCAATGCCAGCGGCGACATGCCTGTGCGAGTGACCAATGCCGCAGGCGAAGTAGTGTTTGCAAAGATACTGAGTGTTCCCGCTCCGCAGGTTAGCTTCGACACCTCGAAAGGCACGATCGTCGCGGAACTGAACCCCAATGCGGCGCCGGTCACGGTCAATAACTTCCTTGGTTACGTACGGACCGGCTTTTATACCAACACGCTTTTCCATCGCGTTATTCCCAACTTCGTGATACAGGGCGGAGGATTCGTATCCGGGCTGACGCCCCCCACAGGCTTAGGCGAGCCGATCACCCTCGAATCGAATAAGGGATTGAGCAACTCGCGCGGCACGCTGGCCATGGCACGCACCACGGAACCGAATTCCGCGACGTCGCAGTTCTATTTCAACTTGAAAGACAACGCCACGCTCGATTACCAGAGCGCAGACAATCCCGGCTACGCGGTGTTCGGCAAAATCGTCCAGGGGCTGGACGTGATGGATAACGTCGGTGCAGTGCCGACCAGTGTGCAATCCGGGCAGACGGATGTGCCGGTGGATGAAGTGCTTGTGAAATCGGTCACGCGCATAAAGTAAATCGGGGGCAGCAAGTGCAGGGTGCGTTCCACGCACCGGTTGCACGTGCATCCCGGATAACGTGCAAGCTACTCCGGGATTCGCAAGCCAAATAATCTCGCCGACCACAAAACATCGTTGTTCGCATTGAAGAGACAGGCCACAGGCCTGGCCGTTTTTTATTCCGAAGTCGTTTTTTGCAAGGCACTGAATGAAACGTGAAAGCCCGCCGTTTGATCCGCCCTATGTGAGCATTCACCATACGGAACAGGGCAGTAGCGATACGATCAAGTTTAGGCGGAAATCGCCAGTTCCTCGGCTTTATGCTTGGTCACTATTTCGCCGAGATATTTCTAAATTCTCACATCGCTGCTATAAGCTCACGAAAATAAATAATTGCTCTTTTCGCCACCGCAACTAATTGATTTTTATTAGTAAACACGTCGGGGTTACTTGCTATGTGATCCACCGATCTTCAATGTAAATTCGTCATCGAAATAAGTTTTGTTTGTCCATAGACTCCTTCTGAACTAACTCAAAGGAGGCTTTATGTTGATCCAAGTTTTTTGCCCTTGCTGCGACAAATTGCTTAAGAAAAAGGGCAACTTCTATACGCTGTTCGGTAAGTCGGAATCGTACTCTTTTCTCGTTTGTGATCGCTGTTTGCAACGCAGTCGATTATCCAAACTCGGTGAAACTGATTGGATTAATACCGCTGCGCTGAACCGCCTCTGTCTGAACCCAGCTAAGTATTGTAGTAAACCCTTCACCCCGGCAGACGCCACTAATCAAGTGGGGTGGCTGCTGTCGCATCCAAGGCATGTTTATCTCTTCCAAAATGCGAAGCCTTTCGATCCTGATCGACTGCTGAATGAACACGTGCCGAAGGTGCGAAGTGCGGCAGGGCGTTCAAATCAGGGCAGCAGTTCGGATGCAGGCAAGGGGGGCGATCATGGGAGCTAATCTGTCCATCAGTCCGACCTCTCCTAGGGCACAGTGTGTTGGGCAATTACATTTGCCTCCTGTTGCAAGCGACATTCCTGATCTTTTAAGAACCTTGCCTCAATGGATTGTGTGGGGAAACGGCAAACCAGCCAACCATCTCGGTAAGCTGAATAAGGACCCATACGATCCCAAGACAGGTTGGAAGTCCGACCCGACCAGTTCCAATTCCTGGGTGACGTTCAACGATGCGTTAACGGCGTACGCCTCCGGACGTTATGGCGGAATTGGTTTTGTCTTGAACGGCCAACCCGTTACGACCAACGCCCATGGCGACCTATTGTACTTGCATGGGTTCGACTTCGATGAAGTGCTTATTCAAGGCGGCTCGCAGCCGACGTACGACCCCATCGCACGCATTCCCGACGTGATGAAGTTGCTTCACCATACCTATGCTGAAATTAGTCCATCAGGCATTGGGGTGCGCATGTTTGCGCTGAGTACCAAACCACCGGAAAGCGGAAGAAAAAACGGCCACGTTGAGTACTACACACAAGGGCGTTTCCTGACCGTCACTGGGCAACGCTTAAACGCGAACGACATCGTTGAAGTGTCCCCGCATAACATTGATGCCTTCAAAAATGGTTGGTTGACGAAGCAGCGTGCGCCATCGAGTTCGGTCATACCGATTCGCCGCAACCTGCTACCGGGCCTTGGGGAAATTCCCCCCTATCTGCTAGAGGGAGTCGACGCAAACACATTGCTTCTAGCCGGTGACGCTTTCTTTGACGAATCGGCTGATCATGTAGGCAAGGTGACGCAGGCACTTCGTTGCATCGATCCGGATTTGAGCGAACCGGATTTTTTTGCAGTTAAAAAGGCGCTTTGGCACTTGGAGCGGGTGTGCGGCTGGGCCACCGCGAAAGACCTTGGCCGCGAATGGGCAGCGGGCGCGTTCTGGTCTTCACCAAGCCAGAAGTTTTTACAGGGACCGAACGGCAATTTTATGACGCAGCAGCAAGCCGAAGACTACTTCGACAAGCAATGGTCAAGGTTGACGCCCAACGCCTCCGGCGAGTCGTACACCGAGGCTACCCTGCTTTATATGGCGCAACAACGGGGATCGCCGTCTTCGCCCGGCACGACCTCCAACCCCGCCGAACGTTTTCCGCTCGACTTTGGACGCATTGACACATCGGCGACATTACCGTCCCCGCCTCGCTACGTTATTGGGCAATTTGCCTCCTGCGGAAAAGTCACGACGCTGGCTGCACTGGGTGGCTCAGGCAAAACCATGTTGGCATTGCAGATGGCCGTCAAGATCACGTTGGGTGAAAACCTTGGCAATTTGACGCTTGAGGAAGGGGCGGCGATGTTGTGGCTCGGCGAAGAGGACAAGGACGAATGCGAGCGCCGCATCAAGGCTATTTTGGACGGTCGAAGCATCGAACACCGCAGCAAAGTAGGAGATAGGCTTCGTGCATTTCCACTTGCTGGTATGGACATGAAGTTGACCCGTCTTGACGGCGGTAACGTTAGGCAAACCGACCTCGTCAACACCATGGTGGAACGCGCGACACAACTGAGCGAGGCATGTGGCATAGCAGTGCGGCTTATCGTTATTGATCATCTAAGATTGGCGATGTCAGGCGATGAAAAAGCAGCCGATGTGGCTACCGAATTGACTTCGGCATTAACCACCATCGCGCAAGCCACCGATGCGGCGGTCATGCTGCTTGCCCACAGTCCTAAGGCGAGTATCCAAAGTAAAGGCAACGAACGTGATTCAGGTATGGAAGACGTTGCCGGTTCAGGAGCGTTCGTTAACAACGCACGGTCGGCAGAAATTCTTGCGACCATGAACGACGCGGATGCGAAGAAGTACGGTGTGTCAGTAGACGTAAGGAAATCTTACGTAAAACTTTCTGTTGTCAAAAACAATAATGGCCCAACAGGTAACGAATACTGGTTCAAGCGCGTCCACATGCCCGACTACGCGGTGGCCGTCCTTGAACCAGTGACGCTGACCGCTCCTGAAAAAACCGGTGGGGTGAATACTGATCTACGTAAGCGAATCATTGACGTGATTGCGCAGGGCAATGGCGAAATTACAGAAAACAAACTTAAGCCAATGGCTACAAAAACTGGGCGGCTCAAAGCGTCGCAAAGCGAGATGTTCGATACCCTAGCCGATCTTATTCGAGAAGGCCTCATCCGCAAGGAAAAAATCAGCCAGTCAAATAAAGGCAGCCGCAACGTGCGTGTTGGCACAGAGGTGCTTGCAACGCCGGCCAAGGTGTAATCGACGCTTGTCGCTGTGTTGTTGTCGCTTGTCTCTGAGCGCGGCAAAAATTCTTAAAAATCGTCTGCAACCCACTTGTGTCAAGGGATGCAGCCGATTTTTCTTATCGCTTAAAACCGTATCCTGATTAATCGACTGCATGTCGCACCAGTGCTTGTGTCTAGCCGCTTGGACAAACACACGTCCTTACGGACGTTTAGCACTTAAGCGCCAACGTCTAGTAAGAAAGGATGCAGCAATCAACTAAATATAACCCTGCACGAATGCTATACACGAATGCTGCCTTTGTATGAGGTCCATAAAAGAAGCGCAGTTATGAACACCCATTGCTACCAGAAACGCTTTTTCAATATGTCGCGCACCATGTTCAGCACTTCACGATCTCGTTTGCTGGCTTCGAGTACTTCCTTCGTGGACTGGCCATGCTGGAAGCTCGGGTGGTCCCGGCCCGATACGACCGTTGACCGCTTACGTGCCCCATGCATCCGGCATACAGGCATGCCATACGCTGCTGGGTTTTTGCAACGCTCCTTGGTCGATTTGCAACGTGCTTTGCATTGACGAGCGGTTTTGAGGGTGGGTAGCGGCATGGGAAATACTCCCGATTGATTAGCGAATTGCGCGGCATCGAGCGCAGTCGTTGGATACCTTTACTGACCAAGTATATTTATGTAGGTAATGCGAATTTTTTTGCAAAATATTTTTAAACAGCCCTTTGGGGAAAACGCAAATTTTTGCGGCCGTTCGTCTGGAATACGATTACGCCAATACTGGGACTCCGGTTTCTATAGGGGGTGTCCCGGACCGGGTGGGGGTCCGGCTACAGGGTTTGGACATCGACCAAAATTGTAGGACGGTTTATTGATTGAAGGACTGGGGCAGAGGGCACGGAACACGTGCAGGCATCGAAGGCATGAACGCTTCGCCAAGGGAATCCACTGCAGCGTCGGCAGCGTCGATTAGCGTATCGTGTGACAGGTGCGAATAGCGTTGCGTTGTCTTGACCTGCGTATGCCCGAGAATCTTTTGCACCTCATACAGTGATCGTCCGGCATTGACCAAGAACGAGGCAAAGCTGTGACGCAGATCGTGAATACGCACATCGGCAAGACCGGCCCGAGTACGAGCACTGTTCCACGCATAGAAGAAAGAGACGAAAGGCTTTGCCGTCTTTGGATTGGCAAACACCCAAGGACAACCGGGCAAGCGCGGCACACCTGCTAGAAGCCGGATAACACCATGCGACAGCGGCACATGCCTTGCCTTTCCTGATTTGCTGATCGGGATACGCCATGTGCGACGTTCAATGTCGAAGTCAGCCCAGCGCGCATCAAGCACCTCGCGTTTGCGTGCGCCAGTCAAAATCAGCATCGGAATGATATGGCGCAGCATCGGGTTTTCTGACGCTTCCAACTGTGTATAGAGCGCAGCGGCTTCATCTTTCGACAGATAGCGTTCTCGCTTATTGTTTTCCTCCATCAGCGGAAAGCCAGCAGTCGGGTTCTTCATCACTCCAGGTACTTCCCAGCGCACTGCAAGGTTGAACATATACCGAAGCAGAATAAGCAGGCGATTGCACGAGCCGGGAGCATGCGTGTTCCGGTGCGCGACGATTAACGCAATCACGTCCTGTTTTTGAATCGAATCCATGTGCCGCTTTGCCCATACCGGCTCGACGTGATTACGCAACAATCCTTCATCGGTTGCCCAACTCCGTTTGTAGTTCTTTACGAAGGGAAGGTACTGTTCGTGAATGAAGGCTGATACCGTTGGCACCTGCCGCATCATGGCCTTGGCTTCCGAAGGGTCTTCGCCCATGGCGATTTGATTACGGGATTTGCTGGCCAGCGACTTTGCCTGAGCTAACGTGACGTCCAGTGCATCGGCTAAGCGCAACTGACGCGTGCGGCCACGCACGTCCTGATAGCGAAGATAGTAGGTCTTTCGCCCGGTGCTGCTTACTTCCAGCATCAATCCCCGGCAGTCCGTGTCGAAGAAGTCAATCTTGCGTTTTTCCGCTGTGCAAACAGAGTTCTTGACCAATGCGGGTGTCAGCTGTATTTTTGCCATGATGTACTGGTCCTTATCTGATACTGTAATAAGCGTATACACTACTAATAGTAGCACATCACAATGTCAAATCAACCTACACATGCAGCCGAAACTGTAAAAGTCGCTGTAGCTTTACGTGCAGCAAGGACTGCCATTGGCTGGAATCAACAAGAGTTTGCTGACAAGCTTGGTGTAGCGAAGTCCACCATTGCCCGTATCGAGACGATGGAGAGCGTAGCCAGCGCAGTGGTACTGATGCGCGCCATGCAGTTATTGCGTGAGGGAGGGGTGACCGTTGATCTCTTATCCGGTAACGAACTTACTTTTCATGTCGCACCTGTGGCACTGGAGGAGGCTGCACGGCGGCTCCAGGACGAACAGATGCGGCGCACAGATCGAAAGAAGAAAGATGGCGCAGGTAGCGCATAAGCACGAAATACAGGCTTCCTGCCTGCGTAAGCAGGTCGTAGGTTTCGGATCGACGCTTCTTTAGCTTAAGCCATTGAATTAAAAGGAAAAAATAGAAAAAGTGAGAGGTGGTAGGCAGAACCTGCATGTAACTTGCGATAGGGCGTATGTAGGTTAACCGTGCTAAGTACGATTCTAAGCACGGGTTATCGTTTACTTTCAATGACTTAGTAAATGGGTAAACTAGGTCGCTGACTACTGGTGTGGACAGCATTACTGGCACAACCGGTAACGACAGTGTTAAGGCTGTAGTCTCCGCGACTGCTGGCGAGTCCACTCTGACACTCGCTGATAGCATTGAAGGCGGTGCTGGAACCGACACCTTGACGTTGACGGTTTCCGGTGCGGCTGTCCTTCCTGCTGCTGATATTAAGAATGTTGAAAACATCTTTATCAAGGATCTGACCGGCGGCAACACGCACAGCTTCGCTAACGTCGCTGGCGAGGCGCGAGTCATTGTTACTGGTAGCACTGGTAACACGACTGTGACCGGGCTGGACAACGCTGCTGTTGGTGTTCAGAGCATGACCGCTGCCGCAACTCAGACATTCACATTCAAAGACACTGCATTTGCTGCTGGCGGTACAGTGAACATCGTCGCTGATGGCGCTGGTAGCGTTGTTGCTGCCACTGCTGCAACCATTGCCGTCGGTACTGCATCCGTAGCTGGTGCGGCGACTGCAGCAACGATTGAAGCGACAGGTACTAACTTGGTGACGTTGACTAGTGGCGCTGACGCTGCACACTCCGTCGCTGCTCCCGCTGGCATTAAGACCCTGAACGTTACCGGTTCTGGCGTGCTTTCGCTGACCTCAGCTTCCACGCTGGTTTTTGGTTCTACTCTGGCTGCAGACCTTACTACTCTGAATGCATCGGCAAACACCGGTGGCGTAACTGCTCAAGTAGACAAGACCACTGTGAAAGTTACAGGCGGTGCCGGCAACGACAAGATCTCCGTTGGTGGCGCAATGACGACCGGCGCGTCGTTCCTCCTCGGTGCTGGTAATGACCAACTGCTGGCAGCAGCTGGCGGCTCGCTCGACGATAAGGTAGTGGTTGACGGCGGTGACGGTATTGACACCGTTGCCAGCGGCTTGATTACTGTGGCTAACGGCGCCATCTTCAAGAATTTTGAGAAGATCGCTCTGAGCACATCTTCCACCACCACCGACATCGAGTTGCTGACTGGCTCCACGGTAAGTGGCCTGTTGGTCAACACGGGTGACATCACTGCCGTAGTTGCACTGAACGTTGCCAACAACTCGACGGTCGAAGTTACCGCTGTTGATGCCACCCAAACCGGCACACTGACATTGGGCGTTAAGGGCGCAGCTGCGTCCACGACCGATGTGCTCAACGTCAGCTTCAACGGCGCTGCCCAAGTTGCTACCCCGGCAGCTTACAACATCGCTGGCGGCACGATGACCGCTGCTAACGTGGAAACGATCAACGTCGCTTCCGGTGGTGCTGACAATACTTGGAATCAACTCGCACTGACGGCCGACAAGCTGAAAAATGTGGTTGTTACCGGTGCCAAGAATCTGGACCTGACCTTTGTCGGTACTAACGGTACGAATCCAGTTGCTACTCAAGGTGGTGCAGTTAGCTCGATCGACGGATCGGCTGCTACCGGCAAGCTGAACATCAACCTGGCGAACGTAGTCTATGACGACAAGATTGGCTTCACGCTGAAGGGCGGCACAGGCAACGACACCATCACGACGAATGCTTCCTCCTCTACCTTGACTGGTACTGGCGGTAACGACAAGTACATTGTGACAGCAACCGTTGCTGGTACTGCCGATGTGACCACTGCCAAAGTAACGTCCATCACCGACATCAACGCTGGTGATAGCATTGCTCTGACTACCCTGACTGCGCTGACCAAGGCACAGACGACCATTGCTGCCGCGACAAACTTGACCAATGCAATTGATCTCGCATTGAAAAATGCGGCTGTAACGGCTAACACCGCAGCATGGTTCCAGTATGGTGGCAACACTTACGTCGTGACTGAAGATGCAACCGACGGCTTCGGCGGCGCTACGACGAGCGATGTGATCGTCAAGCTGACCGGTTTGGTGGATCTGACTAACGCTACTGTCGGTAGCAACGCAATTACGTTGGTCTAAGCACGCTAAGCCCGGATAAAGCGAAAGCAGAATCCGGGTTCTGTAAAGCTAAGTAATATTTCGGATGACAATCCATCGTTATCCGACTTAAAGGGTCAGGCCACAAGCCTGACCCTTTTTTCATTACTATGTCATCCGACGGCGCAGCACAACAAGCGTTTGAAACCTTACTTAAGAGAACACTATGCCAACCATCAAAATTGACAATAAAGACTATGATTTGGATACGCTGTCTGACCAAGCTAAGGCGCAGCTTGCCAGTTTACAGTTTGTCGATAGCGAACTTAGCCGCTTGCAAGCACAGCTCGCTGTACTACAGACAGCCCGTGTTGCATACGCAAAAGCATTGACTGACGCATTGCCAAAGCCGATGGGCGAAACGATCAAGTTTTCTTGAGCTGGTTATCCTGTTGAACAGGTTGTGATGGTAAAGACCGTATTACATGTTGGCGCAGGCCACTCCAAGAATGGCGCTCCACTTCCAGCCGGACTACGTACGCGAGAATGGAAGGAACTGCGTCTGGACATCGACCCAGCCAATGAGCCGCATATCGTCGGTTCCATGCTCGACATGCCAGCTGTTGCCGATGAAAGCGTGGATGCGGTTTATTCCGCCCACAACATCGAACACGTCTATCCGCATGAGGTGCCGGTCGTCTTGAAGGAATTTCTGCGGGTCTTGAAGCCGGGCGGCTTCCTGATTGTGACCTGTCCGGACCTGCAGACGGTCGCGCAGCTCGTTGCTGAAGACAAGCTCGCTGATGCCGCGTACCAGTCGCCGGCGGGGCCGATTACGCCGCTGGACATCCTGTATGGGTATCGTCCAGCACTCGCGCAAGGCAATCTCTTCATGGCGCATAAGTGCGGGTTCACGTTGTCAGTGTTGCTCGCTACGCTCAGAGCAGAAGGATTCCTAGCTGTTGCGGGCAAGCGTCGGATCAATGCATTTGATCTTTGGGCGGTAGCCAGCAAGGGGGCGCTTGGCGATGACGAGGTGCGGCAACTGGCGGGGACGTATTTGCCGGGTTGAGTAGCGCAGGGTTAAGGCCTCCTTTGCATTCATGCATGCAGATACTCAATGCCGTTCTGTATTGCTCCTATCAGAGCCGCCCGGTTTTCGGGAGACTCGGAAAAGCCCACGAGTACCTGCGCGCGGCTCATGCCCGTGCCGAGGTTCCCAACATGGTAGGACAAGCCGCCATCGTCGGGATTTCTGTGCAGCACATTCTGGTAGAGCCGTGTGACGAACTGCGCGTCGTTCAAGCTTCCGTACGTCTTCACAAATTCAGGGCTATCAATAAAGTTCTGAGCTACCTGAGCGAGCGTTAAACCAGCATCCAACGCATTCATCTGATAACCGAGTCCGCCCTTGTCAGGTGTGCGGTTGAACGCCGATTGGTATAGACGATACGCCTGCCCTGCGTTGCCCGCCGTATCAAAAGCTAAAAGGGTATCTGAAAACTTCAACCTTTCCACGTTGGCGAGCGTATCTGTCCCTCTACCGCTAACTTGACTCTTTACAGTCAGTTCAGCACCAACAGAGGAGATAATATATTCCGACTGCGGGCCATCATAGATGACAAGATCAATGCCTTCGCCTCCGTCGATAAAGTCATTCCCGAGTCCGGCCCGGATGACGTCGGCGCTTACTGTGCCTCTAAAATCGATTCCAGCCACGCCAACATGGATGAGGAAATCATCGGAGATTCTTACTCCTATGGTGTCGGTCGCCGTGACTCGTACGCTCAAGTCTGCGGCGCCAGGGGCGGGCGTGATCCCCGAGAACGATGCGGTCTTATCGTCAAAATTGAGCCAGGCAGGCAGTGCCTCACCATCGGTGCATTTTGCGCCGTAGGCGAGGGCATTTGGCGTAGCGCGACTTTTGAAAGTATCGGATGGCAATGTGAAGCTAAATTTGCGCCCGGCAGTTGCGTCTTGATCAGGAACACGACGGTGCAAATACGTTGTGCCGAGCAACTCGTCGTTGCGATCAAGCTCTGCAAGCAGGTTTTCGTAGAGCATGCCAACATCTGCCCAAACATTACTCGTCGACGTTGCAGCACTTTTCACTCCAATGACATAGCGCTGGCCGTCCTGCCCGGTGACATAAAGAGGGCCGCCGGAGCTGCCCGCCCCAAGTAAATCTGATGGGGCGCTGCCTAAGGCAAGATACAACGATGCGGACGGATCACGCATGATCCAGGTGCTACCTGACATCATGCCAGTCATACCGACAGAGTAACCAAGGACCAAGCCTGTCTGTGGGCTATCATAGTCAGCAGCAATGTTAAACCAACCTGTCTGAGCGCCGATCGGTGTACTTGTTCCAATGATCGCGACGTCGTATTGGGACTCGTACCACGTAAAGGTCGTGTTGCTTCCGTTGGAAAAGGCCTCCGTCGGCCATCCCTTTGCCTGCCATTTGGACTGGTCAATAACGTAGGGTGCATCTTCGAGTATCCCTGTCACCCCGCTGAAATCCGCTCCAGGGTATATGGATAACTTCGATGCCCAGCCACCGTGGTCCGGGCTAAAGAGTACGTGGGTCGCAGTAAGGATGTCATTAACCCCAACGATGGTTCCAGTGCCGGCCGCCGCAGTTCCATCCGGGTAGGTAACAACAAGCAGTGCGACCGCCGAATATGGAAAGACAGTTCGCGTATAGACCTCAGTGAGCATGATGTGAACGTAAAACAGAGATAAGTAAAACGATCGCACATTGTATTGCCTTGAAGGTATGCTGCGAAGATCTTCAGATGTGTCGAGGGCCTTCTAGAAAGCCTGCGAAATCAGTTTTTGCAATAAAGCATTTCCCACCTTTTTGCAGGGCAGTTCGCATTAACGGCATTAAGCTATTTGCGATTCTGAAAGGCCTAGCGACAGACCACCGTTTCATTACTTGTGGCGTGATGGCTTGCTGATGCGGCCTACCAGTCACCGGCAGGGTCAATTACGCCGCTGGACATTCTGTACGGATACCGCCCAGCACTTGCGCAAGGCAATCTCTTCATGGCGCACAAATGCGGATTTACGCTCAAGGTACTATTGGCAACCCTGCAGAGCAACGGATTCGCGGCAGTTGCGGGCAAGCGTCGGATCAATGCATTTGATCTTTGGGCAGTCGCTAGCAAGAGTGCGCTTGGAGATGAAGAGGTGCGGCAGCTTGCGGCGACATATCTTCCGAGTTAGTTGGGATAGTATCTAAGTCTTGTTTGCTCGATAAACGAACAATCGAAACTGCCAATGAAAAAATTCCTGATTCTTATCGCCGCCATTATTGCGACATCCATTGAAGTCTCCTTTGCGCAAACCTCGACTTCCGGAAACGTGACGGTTATCGATACCCGTCCAAACGTGACCATGTCGTATTACGCAGTGTGGCGTGACGACGCCGTTGCTACCCTCGTGTTCTTCACCGGCGGCGGCGGTGGGTTCGGTCGCTTATCGAGCAAGGAAAATTGGCCGGTCAGTAATAATTTTCTGATTCGGACGGCACCTCAGTTCGCAAGCTATCCGTTTAACGTGGTCTTACTCGGAAAGGCGTCGGACATACCTACCTTGGACTGGCATGTTCGTGTCGGCGCAGAGCACTTGCAGGACAACCTCGCTGCGCTAAGAAGTATCAGGAAACGCAATGCCGCACCGATATGGCTTGTGGGGACCAGCCGGGGAACCGTGTCGGCAACTGCAACGACGATTGCGGATATAGAAGGGTTCGTCAATGGGCTGGTTCTGACGTCAAGCGTCACGGACTACGGACGGCTTGGTGCCGTTCCTACCCAGGACCTTAGCCGTATTCGCGTGCCCACTCTGGTCGTCCATCATCAAAATGACGCGTGCAAGGCTTGTCCTCCCCATGGAGTGGGGGCGGTAATGCGCGGCTTGGTAAATGCCCCTCTTAAGAAACAGGAAATGGTATCTGGCGGAGAGAGCCTTGCGGAGGGTGAACCTTGCGAGGCATTAGGGATGCATGGGTTTCGAGGCATAGAAAGCATCGTGATCGACAAGATCGCGTTGTGGATCATGCAGTCAGTACCTGCCAATTAAAATGGTAAATAGGTGCCGCACTACCTTTTAATCGTGCAGGCGCTCGTAGTCATATAAATTCGATACAGCAAGTGTAGGGTGCGTTCCACGCACCTTTTGCCACCCCAATCGCGCAAGCTCAGCTGCCGAGGCGGACTGGATGCAAACAGAGGAAGTCGATGCGGTGGCCGAGCTGTCGTCAAAGAGTGCCGCGCTGGCGCAGTCCACTGCGACGGCTCACAAGCAAGGCAAGGTGTTCCTGTAGGTGCCGTTCGCCGAAAAAGATCAAGCCAAGGCGCTTGGTGCACGGTGGGACGCGACGCGGAAGAAATGGTATGTGCCGTCCGGCGTTGACATCGAGCCGTTTAGCCGTTGGATGGCGGGGTAGCCGTCCGTTCGTCGCCATCGTCGCGCAGACTGCTCGTAGCGTTGAAGGCAATGGAAAGGGTCGCTGATGACTGGCCGAAGGAGTCGCCTGCGCGAATCATTAATTTGATCCGCCCTATGTGAGAATCCAGCAGGTGGAACAGTGTACGACGTATACCAAGACGCTGGCAGATGACACAATTGGGCCTTCGTCAGCCGCCGAAGCAGGCAGTGAAATCGATACACAGTGAAGTCGATACATTAACTAAACAGTCGCCAAAGGCAGCCAAATCGGGCTTGGAAATTACCGGCACGGCAACACTGAGAACGTAGTGAATCAACTGAAGAGGGCGACCATATCGGCTAATTTGTACATGCCACTCTTAATATAGATCAACGTTATCATCCTTTCCCATAATCAAGGTACAGACACTGCTTGTGACTAACAGTAGCATTGCACGCTCAATAAAAATCGTTGAGGCACCGTGTCAACAGCTAACTTTGTCGAACAACTGTATTCCAAATTCCTTGGCCGTCCTTCCGACGCCCATGGAAAGAGTTGGTGGGTAAACCAGATCGATAGCGGCAAGATCACCGCGTTAGAGGCCACTCTAGGGTTTCTGCAAAGCCCCGAATTTTCAAGCTTAGTAACCCCGATCGCTTTGCTTTATTACACCGCACTCGGTCGTATCCCTGACACAAACGGCTTACAGTTCTGGACGAAAAAAGTGCAAGAAGGAACAACGCTTCCTGCGGTAAGTGTGGGTTTCGTAAATTCTTCCGAATTTCAGAATAAATATGCAGCGCTTGATGACCCAGCGTTTCTGAACAAACTCTATCAAAACGTGTTTGGCCGCGAACCGGACGCACCAGGTAAGGCTTACTGGCTCGATCGGATGCAAGTGCAGGGCGTGAGTCGTGCAGACGTTATCCAGGGCTTTGCTGGATCACCAGAGCAGGCGAGTGCTAAAGGTGAAGAGATTAAAGTTATCGTCCAGTTTCATGGCATTCTCAATGTCACACCAACCCAAACTCAGATTAACACTGCACTGAAGCAAACCGACCCCTTGGTAAAGATTGCTGAGTTGTATTTGGACAGCCGCTACAAGGGAGAACCTGTCCCTGGTTTAACTCAAGAAAAGGTGGTTGTCGGTAAGGTCATCGACGGATACGTTGCTGGTGCATCCGTTTTTTCAGACGCAAATGGGAATGGTATTTGGGACCAGGGCGAAGCGAAGGCACTTACAGATGACAAAGGCAGTTTCAAGTTGGTCGGCGCGAAGGGGACGATTATTGCGACCGGTGGAACCGACATCAGTACGGGTAAGGCATTTAATAGCGTCATGAAAGCGCCGGACGGCGCCTCAGTGGTTACTCCGCTAACCACGCTTCAGCAGGCTTTCGTGGAGCGTGGCATGACGCCAGTCGAAGCACAGGCACAAGTTGTCAAAGTGATGGGCCTTAATACGGACGCCACACTCGCAAGCTTTGATCCGCTGGTGAATTCCCTGGACAAAACCGTCGACACTGCGACGCAGCAATTAGGCGTACGTCTCCATGCGGCCTCTGCAAAAATTGCAAACCTTCTTACGCTTGCTACCAGCACCATCATCGGTGCCGCAGGAGGGAAGGACTCGCTTGACATCGGAAAAGCAGTCGATGCCGTGGTAGATGCACTAGCAAGCGGCATGGCCGCCAGTCAAGGGCAAGTCGATCTCTCCGATAGCGCCTTCTTGAAAAAGGTGCTCGAAGACGGTGCGAGCGCAGCAGGTGGCGCTGGTATTTCGACGAAAGTGAGCGCCCTGTCTGACAGCTTTTCAAAAATTGCAGCAGACTCTGCAAAACAGGTAGACAGGATTGCAGCGGCAGGGGCGGATGTCATGCAGCTTATTGCACGGATCGTCCAGGTTCAAACGCTCGCACAAGGCGAGACGGCGGACGCTATGCAGAACGCAGCGTTAAGCGGCGGGTTTAGTGCACTCGAAAGCCGCTTCACCGGGGATGCACTGACCAAGGCGGTTGAAGCTTCGCCGATCGGTGATCTAGACCCTGCCAGCAAAGATGATGATGCTGTAATTGGAAATATAAATGGAGGCGTGAAAACACCGGCTCCGGGCAGTGGTTCCGGCGGAGGAGGGGGTGGTGGTGCGGCAAGTCTTCCGGAACGCATTGACCGGCTAGATCAATTACTTGGCACTGATCAGCATCGCGCCACTGTCGATACGTCTAGTGTGAAAAGCATATTGAATGACGACGCTGGAGTGGCAAGCTACGCGACGATTCTCGGGTATGGCGCCGACGACGCTATCCATTTCACACTGAATGCGTCGTCCTTCGCGTCGTTCTCCAGCATTGGGCGAGACGTTTGGATTACCTGTAATCGAAACGGAGTCGTTTCCTCGATCCAGCTTAAGGACGTTTTGACGGGCGACGCTCTTGTCTACGACGCGGCATCGTTTAACGCGTTGCCGGTCGGTGACATTTTCTTCGACGGCACTCCATATCAACAAAGCGTAATTCTTGATGGGCGCGGCTCGCTTGCAGTACCCGCCACACTCGACGCCTCGAACGGCATGATTGAATTCGTTGACAGCGCACTGGCTGGGAACGCGGTCCGTATCGTGAATTATGGCGCTGATGATCGAGTGAAATGGACCGGGGCCACCGCCTCAACTCTTTCCATTTCAAGTAAGGGCGCCGATGTCATCGCCACAATAAACTACGGCGGGACAATCTCCACGATTACATTAGTTGGCGTCATATCTTCAGGCGACGTTGTTTATGACGTTGCTAGCTTTAATTCACTCGCCGTCGGCGATTTCTTATTCAATTGAGAGACTATGGCAACTAACTTTATTGGCACTCTGCTCGAGAATTCGCCCTCCTACAATGTGGCCCAAGGCTTCTCAACGCGGCTCTACGATGCCGCGGGCAGTCAAACGATTTCCGTTAGTGCGGGCGCATCACTATCGCTGGTCGGTAGTATCGGCAGCAATGTCATCCAGTTGGCCGGGAATGCAGATACTTGGCAAGTGATGCGCGACGGTTCTACTGCCATTCTCATCAACACATTAGGCGACCGTGTTGAAGTCCCGGCAATTCTGCAAACACAAACAGTACAGTTTGCCGATAAGACTGCCTCTTTGCGCATCGACGTTTCTTCTGGTGCGCCGGCGGTTAAGCTCGGAACGCAAACATTGACAGGAACTGCGCAGGCGGTAGCTGCATGGGGGGAAGGCTCCTCATCGGGAAATGATGGAGGCAATTCGATTAAAACGCCGTGGACCTTGGTGATGGTAAATATGGCAGTGGAAGGCAACAGGTTATTCTTGAGTGACGGTACTACGCAGGGTACCGGAAGTGCACAGAATTCCCTGATGAATCACCATTCAGTCGACGGGGGATTGGCAGTGACCGAGGACCACAGTAAGGCATATTTGGTTCAAGCGGGGGATGTGCTGGTGTCAGATGGAACAGCTGACGGGACCGCGAAACTAACGAGCGCATCCGGCCTTTCTTGGAAAGCAGTAGTCGGAAATCAACTTGTTGCATCGGCGCTGCAATACACTACTAGCCAGACGATACCGCGTCTTCTAATCTCGGATGGCACCTCTCAAGGGACAAAGTGGTTTGAGGGGGTACCGGTGCCGCAGTCTGTGACGCCGTTAATCGACACTGCAAGCAAGAAAATTATGTTCACATCACAAACGATTCCTTATGGAAACGAACTTGCGGTGATTGACTTAACTAGTGCAACGGCTCACCTTGTCAAAGACATCAACCCAGGGCAAGCAAATAGTTTTGATACGATGCTTTCGGGCGGATTTCTTCCATCAGGAAAGTTTTTGTTCGTGGCCAATAAAGGAACCGGTAACGACCTCTGGATAACAGATGGTACTGTTGCCGGCACTACCGAGGTGGCGAACCTTGCAAACCAGTATTTTTTAGCCACAACGAGGTTTGCCGCTATGGGCGAAAAGTGGGTGTTTGCAGCATTTGTTAGCGGTGGGGATTATGGAGACTTGGGATACAAATTGGTAGTGTCCGATGGCACACAAAGTGGAACAGCTCCGCTAAATGGCAATTATTCTCCAAATCAATTAATTGGGTCGGCAAATGGCAAGCTTTACTTCACGGGCACTTCGTTCGGCGCAAACATACCTCTTACGCAAGCACTCTTTAGTACTGACGGCGCTACGTTGACAAAGGTTGCAGACATTTCAGCAGATGCGGCTCTACTTGCTCAAAGTGGGAACAAGCTTTTTTTCCGTTCAAGTGATGCCGGGCACGGCTCCGAGTTGTGGGTAAGCGACACGGTCACAGGTACGTTCTCCCTTGTTAAAGATATCCTTCCCGGCACTGGTTCATCGCTAACTTGGTCGAACGACAGCTTTCTCGTCGGCGGCAAGCTCGTATTTACCGCCTATACTGATGCGTTCAAGAAAAGTCTCTTTGTTTCAGATGGCACGGAGGTGGGGACAGTAGAACTTTCTTCGTCTTTCGTTACACATTCAGCAACCCCCAAGGCTGTGAATCGACTTGTTTTTGCGGATTCAAATGGTGTACAGGGCGTTAACGTTAATGACCTTTTACCTACTACGACCCGCTTAGTATCGGAGACTTTATCTCCTGCGTACCTTTCACAATTGATGCAGAGCGACGACGATCAGGTATTTTTTCAAACCGGCGTAGGCAATCTTTATTCAACAGATGGCAGCGCCGCAGGTACCTCCAAACTAGCTGGTAACGTGGTCAAGTTTAAAGTAGTCGCAGAAGACGCCCTGTTCTTTATTCAGCAGGGTTCAACCGGCGGGCTGTCGCTTTGGTATAGCAATGGGTTGACGACAGGAACGCGATATGTCGAAGATCTTCCTTCGGAACCTTTAGGAGAAGCAGTAGGCTGGAGGTACGATCTTGAACACGCTGTCGCGGTAAAAACTGTGGGAGTACCTGAGCAAACTTGACGCGCGTGCTGCTGTAATCAGAATAAATAAAATAAAGCCAGGAATTGATGTTCCCGTCTTTTTTAGCCGTTTCAGACGTTTGCTTGATAATCTCTCGGCGCGCGAACGGTTAGGTTTGCTCAGGTACCCGTACCACTCTCCGGAATTGGTAACCGAGTATTGATTGTTGATCACAACCTGTGCCGGCACAAACGATAGTAGGGCGCCTTTTACTCACACTGCCTTAGTCGTCAGTAGCCACCCAAATGCGCCGCACAAATGTGGCTTCACTTTGTCAATGCTTCTCACCACGCTCAAGGCTGAGGGATTCCCGGCCGTTGCGGGCAAGCGTCGGTCAATGCGTTTGATCTATGGGCGGTGGCCAGCAAAAGTGCGCTTGGCGACGATGAGGTGCGGCAGGTTGCCGCCACCTATCTTCCTGCCTAATGTGATTGGCTGATATAAGTTTCCTGGTTGGACTACATCGCTCCTGCCGACTACAGAAATGCGGGCTGCAGCTTGGCAAATCGCCTGGAAATCCAAGCGGATTACCTCAATACCGGCTTCGACAGAGGCCTTTCTCACTCTCCATACCCTAGCCGCTGTCTGCCGTGTTACGATTGGCCGTATATATCTATAATTAAAAAATTATACGGCCAATGGACTACCTTCCCTTACCCGATAACGCAGCCCGCCAATTCATCGATTCCTCGACGGTATTCCTAGAATATCGCCGCGCTCAGGCAGTGGCACGCCAGTATCGCGGAGGCATGTACTGGAAAAAGCAAGATAACTACTCCTATCTGGTCAAAACCATGCCGGACAACCGGCAAAAACGTGTCGGCCCCCGCAATCCCGAGACAGAAGCCATCTATAAAGACTTCATGGCCCGCAAAGCCGATACGGAAGCACGTTTGTCCTCGTTGCGCGTTGCCGTGCGCGAAGCAGAGCGGTTGAACAAGGCGCTCAAGGTCGGACGCGTTCCCACGGTCGTCGTATCCGTGCTGCAGGCTATTGAGGAAGCCGGCTTGTCCCAGCACTTCACCGTGGTAGGGACGCATGCGCTCTATGCGTACGAAAGCGCGGCCGGGGTACGAATTGTGAAGAGTGCGCTGGCCACCCAGGATGTGGATCTGCTTTGGGACGCGCGGCGACGGGTGCAGTTCATGGCCGACGTCGGCCATCTTGGTACTTCGATTTTGGCTCTCCTTCAGAAAGCCGATCCGAGCTTTCAGCGCAAGGAGGACCAGCTCAGCACTGCCATCAACGACAAGGGCTTCGAAATTGATTTCCTGCGCCGCATAGCACAGGGAGACGATCCGCATCCGTTCCGTTTGACGCCCAATGAAGACGACTTGTGGCCGGTGCAGGCGCGGCGGGCCAATGTGCTGACCGATGCACGCCGCTTTGAGCAAGTCGTGGTGTCGGTCACCGGCCGCATGGCGCTGATGAGCACGATTGAGCCCGCTATCTTCCAACAATTCAAAACCTGGCTGGCAAATGAAGCCCCTGACCGGCCTGCGATCAAGCGTCGCCGCGATGCGCACCAGGCCAGGATCGTGCAGGCACTGTTGGACGATGGGCAGCTAGTCGCCTGAGCGCGCGACCAACCAATTGCTTCGCTTTACAGCGGCTATGCCGTGTCCGGCGCTGAGGCGGGGCAATGCAGCGTGTAGTATTTCATCCAAAATTTTTCCCCGTGAGCAGAAATTTTCCTATACCTCCCACGGCCGGATTTCGGCCGCGTCGAGCCGGGTTGACTATCTAACCCCTTCCGCTTGAAGCAATAGGTCACCAAAGTGGCCGCGTATGCGACGGGCGCAGGGTTTGGATCTTACCGGCTCCTTCACGGGAGTTTTCAGCAATGGGAAATGCACGCTGCATCGCAGTAAGGAGCGACGAATAAGCCTCGCCCACTTTAAAAAAACCGCGCGCTGCCGCAGCCGATTTCTTGGCCGCCGATGCCAATGCACTTGACGCCGAGACAGTCGTTCAGGTCATAGGCCTGGGCATTCAGCATCAAGGCCGCCACGTCGAAGCTGTCGTACGGCATCCGAGGGACCAATAAGAGCCGAATGGTCTGGCGTCAGCCGGACGGTACCGGAATCGGCGACAACGTCGCGCTGGCCCAGCATGTCTGCGGGGTTGATTTCCATGGTGCGTTGGCTCTGCTGCTTGGGCAACCTGCCCATACCGCCATTGCACCGCCTGAACGCGTAACAACGCTGTGCCTGCAGTGCGGGTCCGATGCCGATAAGCTGGCAGGTCAAAAGTACCTCGCTGGACGGGGCATCACGCGCGCTGCAATGACGGCTGCAGAGGAGTGCGGGATGCTCCAGTACATCTGTTGCGCGGTGCTGATCGGCAGACTGGATGCAGACATGGGAAGTCGATCCGGTGACCGCATAGTCGCCAAAGGCCGCCAAGCCGGCGAAGTCCACCCGCACACCTTATAAGCAAGGCAAGGTGTTTCTGAAGGTGCCGTACGCTGAAAAAGATGCAGCCAAGGCACTAGGCGCAAGGTCTGACGCGAAGGAAAAGTAATGGTATGCGCCGCAAGGTCTCGATGTTCAGCTGTTTAGACAGTAGCTGTAGGGTGCGCTTGGAGCAGGCGGCGCTTAACCTGCGCTAAGCTTCCACGAGAATCCCATGATTATGGGACGATATTACTTTGGAGAAATGGTTAAATAAATCAATTCACCAACCTTTAATACTCATATGACTATCTCGTTGCAGGCACTCGCATTTCAAATAGCAGCAAACTCGGCAACGGGAAGCTCAGAGGCGGTTATTTCTTCAAACATTGCATCGAATCAGTCGACGATTACTGGAGTGTCGGTGCTCTACTGGCTAGTCAATAACGAGCAAACGTGGGTCACCCTTGCTAAAAATAGCTCCGGAAATTGGACGGTCAGGGATCCCTTGCACAAGCTCGCGGCCTCTGGCACCTACGAGATCCGGACAATTCGGGTAACGGATGACAAGGGGGGGGCCATCGACTTCACGTCCGACTACCTCGGGACGATCGGCTATAGCTACCGGGCAACCTTCAATAATCCTTCATCCGATTCGCGCGCGCCGGTCCTTACCCAGTTCCAGGTAGGGCAGGCTGTCTATAAGCAGGACGGCAGTATTGCGGTGCCCATCACCCTTAATGCCAGCGACAACGCTTCCGGCGTCAATCAAAACGACGCCGTGATCGAGCTGGTCTCACCCTCCGGGGCGAGCGTTCAACAGCGAATTTACTTGGTCAATAATGCGTGGAGCGGCGACTTCATGCTTCCAGCGGGCAGTCCTTCCGGGCGCTACACCATTAACACAATTCGCCTTCTTGATAACGCCGGCAACCTGAACATGAATTACTCGTCCGATTTATCGGCAGCGGGCTTCACGAGTTCGATTACGGTGGATAAATTGTCGAACCAGGACAATGTGCTGCCTGTGCTGACGGGGCTGAGCCTTGGTCAAACTACTGCACAGGGCGGTAACTCGGCAATTTCTGTCCAGACGACAGCGTACGACGCTAATAGCGGCGTGAAATATGTCTACATCCGAATGCGAGATGTTGTGGGTAATAGCTATGACCATTACCTGGATTTCTCGACATCCGGGTCAACGTCTATTGCGCCAACGAACAGTATTGTGCTGCCGGCAAATGCCCCCGCTGGAACGTATACCGTGGACTTCATTCATGTGATCGATTATGCATATAACAAGAATGTCTACGACGCGGCGGCGCTTGCGCGGGCAGGCTATGCATCGTCAGTAAACATTAAACAGACTACCTTGCCCACCGTATCAATTTCCCCCTCCATCTCCATTGCAGAGGGCAACACAGTCTCAAAGACCGCCATGGTACCTGTGACCTTGTCGGCGCCGTCAACGTCTTCAGTGACCGTCAACTACACGATGTCACAAGGCACTGCGGGCATGCAGGACTTCAACGCCATGACGGGCTTTTTTACCTTCCAGCCCGGCCAGACCGAACATGCCATTGGCATCATTGTGAATGGTGATACGGTTGCCGAAGGCACAGAAACGTTCTACGTTACGTTGACTAGCGTGGGAAATGCAAACATCGGCACGTCGACTGCAACCGTCTCTATCTTGGACGATGATGTTCCATCCCTGCCGGTCGCACGAATTGCAGCACCGAGTTACACAGTCACAGAGGGTGGAGCTGGGATAACAACATCGGTTGCCGTCAAGGTGACGCTGTCGTCAGCGCCGACGTCGAAGGCGATCGTTTACTACTCTACTGCAAACCTCACTGCCTATTCGGGAAGTGATTATGTCCCGGTTGTCGGCGCCTTGACGTTCAATCCCGGCGAGACAGAAAAAACAATACTTGTTCCGGTTCTCGGCGATACCAGGTACGAGGGAAATGAGACATTCACGGTATCACTACAAAGCGCCTCCGGCGCATCCCTGGGAGCCAACGGAAGCGCATCGGCGTCAATTGTGATCAAGGACGACGACGCACCTCCAACTCCGGTCATCAGTTTCACCCAGAATACGCTGACAGTTAATGAAGGTCAGAGCGGCACATCCCCGACGTATGTGACAGCAAAACTATCGCAGGCTTCCACAAGTACCGTTGCAGTGAAGTACCGAACAGTGGACGGAGACGCAGCGTCGGGTACTGACTTCGTCGCAGACAGTGGCACGATTACTTTCCTGCCTGGCCAAACCGAGAAGTCCGTGCCGATAGCGATATACGGCGACGCGCGTTATGAAGGGGACGAAAAATTTTACGTGGTCCTGAGCGACCCGATGAACGCGGTCCTGGGAGCAAGCGGTTCGTCTACGGTGACCTTCAGCATCAAGAACGATGATTCGCTCATTCCTCGTGCCGTTGCAAGCACTGAACTGTTTTACGAGGGGGGGCGTCTGCACCTGCGGATAACGCCGTCGGGGTGGAATGTCAACGCAAACACGGTCGAGTTGGGTATAACCTACGATGGATCGCTCGGGGAGCTGGAGGACGTGCGGCTAATTGGCGATGGGACATCGCATTACGGCACGTCGACATCATCGGTTGGGAATACTCGTACTTCCGTTATTACCTTCTCGGCGTCTAATCAATCGTCGGCTGGGACGATGGACATCGTATTCACCCCGTCGACAATGAACGGCACATTTACGACGAAGATCGGCTCGCTTTCAATTAATGGCACGAGCAGCGGTCTGGTGACGCTTGAAAACGCGGTGCAGTTTTCCGTTAATGCAGGCAGCGCTGGAAATGCGGGCACAACCTTGAACGGTACCGCGCAATCAGACATGATCATTGGACTTGGCGGAGATGACGTGTTGCGCGGATACGAGGGGAACGATCTTCTGGATGGCGGGGGAGGCATCGATACGGCAGCTTATGCAGGAAAACGCGGTGATTTTTACATCATGAAGACGTCCTCAGGCTTTATCGTATCGGACTTAGCTGGAATGGAAGGCGTCGACGTGCTCACTGGGATCGAACGCATTGCATTTGCCGATGCGACTATCGCCCTGGATCTCAATGGTAATGGAGGACAGGCGTATCGCCTATATCAAGCTGCATTTAACCGCTCTCCGGACCCATCCGGTCTCGGTTATCAGATGAAGACTCTGGACAACGGCCGCGAGCTCGTTGATGTCGCGAGTAATTTTATTAATAGCCCCGAGTTCTTGCAGACGTACGGATCGCTGGGCGATTCTCAATTTGTCGCACAGCTCTATCAGAACGTTCTGCACAGGGATCCTGATGCCGGGGGCTTGGCTTACCACACCGCAAATTTAGGCAGTGGTCATAGCCGCGCTTCCATTCTCGTCGGATTTTCAGAATCGCCTGAGAACAAGACTGCCTTGGTGGGCGTAATGGAAAACGGGATGGAGTTTCAACTCTAAGGATAAATGTTGCATTAATAAATAGGGCCGGTCATTAACATGAAGACTCACCCAACGGACGGCTACACGATTCTTAGCAGGTCTGAGATGTTGGTGGTATCGGTCTGATTGACGATATACCAGATGACGACGTCGCCCATGATATCGGCACTAATCGCCACCGCCGCCGATGCGCCGGTCGGAGCGGTACACGGCGGGTTGGCGCGGAACAAGGCCGCAAGGGAGGTCGGAGACATGTCACTGCAGGACAATAGGGACAAGAAACAATAGGGGGCTTACTACGTTTTCCCGTTCGTTCTCGAATGGAACACCTGTTCTGTTCCCTATCCAGGTCGTACTTTTCTGCGAAAATGAGGTGCTTCGTCAATTTCATCCATACGCATTCATGAAACACTGGCTCCCCCTACTTTTCCTTTCCCTTCTCTTCGGCTGCGGCGGAAGCGACAAGGCCACCATCTTCGACATCAGCGCCGCAAACCTGTCCTACGGCACGACTGCCGTCATCCTGTTCGAAGGCCACTTCATCGGCGGCCAGGGCCTGAAAACCGATATCCCCAACTGTGCGTCCCAGGTCATCGCTGCATCTACACCCACCCAGTTGGCAATCCGTTGCACCGTCAAGGCCAGCGGCGACATGCTCGTGCGAGTGACCAATGCGGCAGGCGAAGTGGTATTTGCTAAGATACTGAACGTCCCCGCTCCGCAGGTAAGCTTCGACACATCGAAGGGCCAGATTGTCGCGGAACTGAACCCGAACGCGGCGCCGGTCACGGTCGACAACTTCCTTGAGTACGTAAAGACTGGCTTTTATGCCAACACTCTTTTCCACCGCGTCATTCCCAACTTCGTCATACAGGGTGGCGGATTCATATCGGGGCTGGCGCCCCAGGCGGGTGCAGGCGAGCCAATCGCCCTCGAATCGAACAAGGGATTGAGCAATCTGCGCGGCACGCTGGCGATGGCTCGCATCACGGAGCCGAATTCCGCGACGTCGCAGTTCTATTTCAATTTGAAGGACAACCCTACGCTCGATTTTCAGAATGCTGACAATCCAGGCTACGCGGTGTTCGGCAAGATTGTCCAGGGGCTGGACGTGATGGACACCATCGGCGCTGTGCCGACCAGCGTGCAATCCGGGCAGCAGGACGTACCAATAGGTGAAGTGGTTGTGAAAACGGTTACGCGCATAAAGTAAATAGGCGACAGATCACCTTTTTCTTATTTCCGCCGTCATGGCCGGCCCGCACGGGCAGCAAGCGTAGGCTGCCTTAAACCCACCATTTGCAACCCGAATAACGAGCACGCCGAATCGGGGATCCGCAAGTTAAGTCATCTCGTCGGCCACAAAGCATTGTGATCTGCATTGAAGGGCAGATGGCAAGCTCGGCCCTTTTTTGTTTCCGCAGTCGTTTTCAGTAAAGCGGCGAATGAAACATGCAAACCCACCATTTGATCCGCCCTATGTGAGCATCCATCAGACGGAGCAGGGCGCAACGGATATCGAGAGGCTGGCAGACGCAACAACCCGGTCTTTGTCAGCCGGCGAGGCAGACTGGACGCAGACAGGGGAAGTCGATCCGGTGACCGCGTAGTCTTCAAAGATTGCCATTCCGGCGAAGTTCCCCGGCACGTCGCACAAGTAAGACAAGGTGTTCCTGAAAGTGCGGTTCGCCGAGAGATTAGGCCAAGGCGCTGGGTGCCAAGTGGGATGCGAAGCAGAGGAAATGGTATGCGCCGCAGGGCGCGAAGGCGGACGTCTTTGGCTGTTGGTTGGCGGATTCGCTGAACGAGTGATAAGGCGTGCCGGATAAGTAGCTACGAACGTCGCGAGCGCATCTTGTTCGCTAGAAGCTGGCTGCTCATGTAAGTGAACCTGCAGACAACCGCATGGCGAACGTGAATACGCTGCGGTTACGCGACGAACGCAGCGACAAAGTACGCCGCTATTCCTTTAAAGGGAAACTATCGTACGACCTGCATCGTCCCTCGCCTAAAGTGCCACTGCGTTGATAGGTGCGGTTAATGTATTGCGCAAAGCGCTGCTTGAGACGCTCCATTAGGCTAAATGCGCCATCGGTGTCTTGCTGTGCGAATAAACGCTGAACATGGTGCGTCATCGCGTCTACATCGTTCATAGCTTCTGCATATCCTTCATGCAGGGAAATGCAGTCCGTTCCCTATTCTGTGGCGACTCCTTTATCTCGTAGTTATCGAATTGATAAATTTTTCGCCTACGTTAATGAATTTCAAATTAATTAATATAGATAAGCATTTGTTACCCTACACTTCCAAAAATTAATTCCACCACTCGTGATCGCTCAAGCAAATGAATATCCTTTTCGTTTTATTCATATTCGCATTCGCCCTGACCGGGTGTGGCGGTGGTGCGGAAGACCATTCTCTGGACACGAAGCTGATGGCCCAGCGCGCCGGCAGCGCGAATTCCCGTCCGAGGCCTAGCTTTCTCGCTGCCTCCGGCGGCACCACAAACTTGCTGCTTAATGCAAATTTTGAAAGCGGTGAAACCGGCTGGACCGCATCGTTTGCAGTGCTTTCAACGGATTCCACGGTTGCCCATGGAGGCAGCAAATATGCCTGGCTAGGCGGCTATGACAATGCTGAGGATACGGTGCATCAGGACGTGGCAATTCCCGCCGGTGCGCAGCAGGTTTACATACAGTTCTGGTACCAGATTCTGACGAAGGAAACGTCGACGACCACTGCACGTGACACCATGACGCTCGATGTTTTCAATACTGGCAGCGACACCAGGCTGGCAACGTTGAAGACGTATTCGAATCGCGACAAAACCACGGGGTGGGTCCAGAGCGCGCAATTTGATTTGTCGGCGTACAAGGGTAAGACCGTCCGCTTGAAGTTCACTGCACTGACAGATACGTCGAATGAGACATCTTTCTTGATCGATGATGTAACGGTGGCGCTGACCGCGTCGGCCAGTAGCGACATCGTGTACTTTTCCGGCAAGCGTGCCAACTACACCATTACCAAGACAAGCACTGGCTATACCGTCCGGGACAATGTCGGAAGCGAGGGCACGCAGACGTTTACGAATGCCAAGCTGTTCAGGTTCGCCGACATGGAGGTGGCACTAGGGACTAACGGCACTGCTGGGAAAGTCTTCCGACTGTACCAAGCCGCATTCAACCGGCAACCGGATAGCGCGGGACTGGGGTATCAAATTGCCTCGTCCGATACCTCAGGCCTGACGCTGACGCAGCTTTCGGAAAATTTCATCAATAGTCCCGAGTTCTTAAACTCGTACGGCAACTTGAACAATACCGAGTTTGTGAAGCGGCTTTACCAAAACGTGCTTCATCGCGCCGCTGAGACTGCAGGCCTTGAGTTCCATGTCAACAATCTCGACGCCCACAGGGTGAGCAAGGCGGAACTCCTGTTGGCATTCTCGGAGTCGGCGGAGAATCAGACGCAATTACAGGGCTTGATTGAAAACGGGATCAGCTACACGCCGTATGTCGCGCCATCGGCTCCGACAACGACAACAACGCCGCCGACGACCACCCCCCCTACAACGACCGCAACCGGATCCAACTGTACCTACGCCAGCATATTGAGTGGTACATGTGCAACGTCGACACCCGTGACAACGGTGGGGAACGTTGATGCAGCCAATTATCCGCAGGTCGCGCATGTGGTGCAGTGCTTCGTGGCGGTTGGTCAACCTACCGCGAATACAAACACCATGGTGACCGGCGGCCCCTGCCTGACCCAAGCAAAAAGCGTCGAAAGCGGCCGGACATGTGGCTATAGCCAGTCGATAAGAGACAGCAATGAGTTGAACTACCTGCAGTGTTTGGCCGATAACAGTACGGGGACTTACCATACTCGCTATGTTGACGGCGTTGCCGATCTCAAGGCGCGTATTTCAAATACGCCAAAGACCTGTCCAACCGGATTTGTACTGACTAATTTTGGCATGTGTGTCACTGCTTCTGCGGGGTCAACCTCGACGACGACCACGCCGGGCAACACGACGACTGGCGACAGTAGACTCAGACAAGGTGGCCTGGTTTGGACGATGGCGGCGTCGAAAATGCCATGGAGTCAGGCCAGAGCCTATTGCGGAACGACGATCAACGGCCAAACCGGTTGGCGTCTTCCGACCATGACAGAGCTCAGAGCTTTGTACTTATCGGGAGCAATGAACGGGTGGGGGTGGCCCCTTGCGGACACTTGGTCATCCAGCCTAGGGGACTATCCCTCCTCACATACAACGGTTAGTTTGGGATCCCTGTACACAGAAGACAAATACGACACGTTTTCCTATCTGGTGGCGTGTGTGCATGCTGGCTCTTGAAGAACGATAAAGCGAAAAGCGAAGAATACAGGGAACAGACCACGTTTTCCTTACGCGTGGGGTGACGGCCATCTATTGGCCTGCCACTTGTCTACACCAATGCTATAGGGTGCATCTTCGAGCTTGCCTGCTATTTCCTTGCAATCCGCTTCCGGGTAGACGGCTAGCTGCGACGCCCAGCCACCGTGGTCGAGGTTATAGAGTACGTGGATCGCGGTAAGGATGTCATTGACGCCAATCACGGTCCCAGTGCCGGTCGTCGCAGATCCATCCGGGTCGATAACGAGAAGCAGCGCGACCGCCGAATAGGGAGATGAGTCGGCCGGGGGCCTTTAGATCGATCGCTCCGTCCCGGAGCCCGAGGCGGAGCGAGGGAAGAGCTTAGGAATAGGTTGTACTGTAGCTCATGCCGTTTTCGATCACACCGATCAACGCAGCCTTGTTTTCCGGAGATTCCGAGAAGCCCACCAAAACTTGCGCGCGGGGGAGTTCTCCCCGGTCCAGCGTGCCGACGTGGTAGGCGAGCCCGCCAGAATCCGGTGCCCGGTGCAGAACGTTTGCATAAAGCTGAGTGACGAACTGGGTGTTGTTCAGGCTACCGTAGGTTTTCACGAACTCCGGGCTGTTGATGAAATTCTGGGCAATCGCAGACAGGCCCCATCCGCTGTCGAGCGTATTGATCTGAAAAGCAAGTCCGGACGAGTCGGGTGTGCGATTGAATGCAGCTTGGTACAGCCGATAGGCTTGACCGGCATTCCCCTCGGTGTCATAGGCAATCACCTTATCGTCAAACCGCAGGCGTTCCACGTTCTGCAGCGTATCGGTGCCGTCCGGCCCCTTGATGGTCATTGTGCTGCCACTGCGGCTGATCGTGCTTTGCGTAGAAGTGCCGGCAAAGTAAGCCGTGTCCGTTCCTGCGCCGCCATCAATGCGGTCATTGCCTGCGTAGCCACGCAAGGCATTATTAAACGCATTGCCGGTGATGACATCGCTCCCGGTCAGGGCACCCGCGCTCAGGACGGTTTCCTCAAGGTCTGCGTTGGTCAGGGCGATGTCACCGGAAATCGAAAAAAGCTTTTCTCTCGTCGCCGTCGAGGACAGGAATAGCTCAGAAACCGACGCGGAGGTCTCGCTGGTGACCGTGAAGTTGGCCGTGATGGTCAGTCCGGTGGACAGGACGATCGATCCGGAAACGGGCTTTCCCATCGGTGGTTCGCCGCTGCCCCAGCTTGCGGTTTCACTCACCGGATCGCCGAATTTTTTCAGATTGGTGGAAGAAATCGCTGCGTTGACACCCATGTTGTCCAAGCCAAAGGCGTGGGCGGTGTCAAAGAATTGGTAGGTTAGGGCCATTGCGCTCTCTTTTTGGTTGTTTTGAGGAAAGAGAGCGATTATCAAAACCTTAGTCCCGTGTGGCAATCCCATGTCTATGGGATTGAGGCGCCGAATTTATCAACATAGTGCAAGTATTGGCGCTACAAAATGCCGATTCTTCAATGAAATAGGCAATTTAATGCCGGAGCGATGATATTCGGGGATAATTGAAGAATGGCAATTGATAGCTTTCACACGTTTTGCTGTGGCGAAGCTTATTCAAGCGCCTTTATCAATAAACCGCTAACAGCTTTATATAGGGAAAAAGAATGGCAACGGTCGTTTTAGGAAATGGTAGCGTCAACTTTGCGAAAGATAATAGCTTTGCAGCTCTGAGCTTAGTCGGCGGAGCGAAATATGAATCCGCTACGGACAGCATGTTTTCCATCCGTGGGACAGATGGCTCCAGGGAAGTGTTTAAGGGCCAGTTCACCGTCGTGCCGTCTGCAGTTGCTGCAAATTCAGCCAATGGCGTGTCTGGGTTCGTCACCGCCTACGAGCGATACGCGACGGATGGGCAATTGGCATACTCCGTAACAGGAATCCAGCAAACGACTACAGCATTTGATGCCATCAAATATTATTCGCCTGCAGATGTAGCTGATCGCGCCATTTTTGAAAATACGAACATTTTGTTTATTGGCACGGATACGGTAACTGGTGGTAACGGAAACGACGTGTTTTTGAAGAATTCGGGCAACGATGTCATCGACGGAGGCGCCGGAACCGACGCAGTCTATTTGCGCAAAGCCGACGTTAATGCGATGGATAGTCAGAGCTTTAAGCGCACAGCGACCAACGAGTTCACTCTCGATATCGGTGGCTACAAACAGGTATACAAGAACGTTGAACGAATCATCATGGAAGACGGCACGAGTACCTCAGTCGTGGCGATGGACATGTCGGGCTCGGCAGGACAAGCGTACCGACTTTATCAGGCGGCGTTTAATCGCACGCCGGATAGCGGGGGACTCGGTTACCAAGTTAATGCCTTGGATAAGGGCGTGTCGTTGACGCAGGTGGCACAGAATTTCATCAACAGTCCAGAGTTTGCCGCCACCTATGGCAGCCTGAATACACAGCAGTTCGTCACGCAGCTCTACCAGAATGTCCTGCATCGTGCCCCCGATGCTGGCGGTCTAACATACCACGTCGACAACCTTAGTAATGGTGTGACGCGCGCGCAGACGCTGGTGGGCTTTTCGGAGTCTCCGGAAAATCAAGAGGCAATTGTCAAACTGATCGGCAGTGCTATGTCTTTTGACTATTACCAAGGTTAATACGCGGGCAAAGCCACGACCCAGTATGTTCAAGCCGGGGAGGGAGACCTTCCCGGCTTTTTGTTTGGTTAAGTCATAAAAGTGACTGCGACGCGGGTCGGCTATTGGACAGCCTTGAATCGCGAGTGAACGGATAAGCTGCCCTTTCTGCGTGCGGAAAAGCCCGCTCGACTCCGGGCTGAACAGAGCACACGTCAGGTGCAATTGTGGATGGTCTCTTAGGGTTCTTCGCGGCAAAGTCGTTGCAATCGAAACTGCTTAGCCGGAGTAGCGTTCTATGTGGCGAAGTAGCGGCCACTATGTGATGAACGGCCGGCTTTTTTGCACGGCTTAGCGGCCGATTTCAGTGGCAGTGGTCAAGAAAAAAACGAAAGCGAGTGATCACTCCCATGCCTATGGGATGCCACCTTTCCCGCAGCGTGCTTTAATAACTTTACATGAACTAAGGTTATTCGTATGGGCACAATCATATCTTGGACAGACCAGCTCGCAGTCGGCAACGATGCTATCGACGACGATCACAAGCATCTCTTTACGCTTGCAAATGCAATCCACGCGGGCTTGCTGCAGCCCGGTTATGACGACAGTATCCGTGCGGTGCTGGATGAGTTGATGACGTACGCAGCCGCGCACTTTGATAGGGAGGAGGCGTTGATGACGCTGTCGCGGTTTCCCCATCAGGCAGAACATATGGTGGAGCACCGGCTGCTGCGCTACCATCTGCGCAACCTGCACAATCGCTATGTCGGCGGCGACCACGACCTAGCCGACGACGTGCAGCTATTCATCGACAGGTGGCTCGCGCAGCACATCATGACGGCCGACATGCGGTTGGTACATCATATGCGAGCGCAGTCGGGACAGCTTGCCGCCTGAGTCAGCTTTTCCTCTCAGATCTCGATTGCGACCGTCAGCTTTGTGTAAACTTGCCTGCTGGCGGCGAGTTTCTGGGCCGTGCTTACGTTCGGACTGTTCTTCAATACAGTGCGAGCGGCTTCTCGTGCCACTATTTCAATAACGCGCACGTTAAGCACTGCCCGTAGCCAATTGCGGGCTATGTCATGCGCCGACTCGTTTACTAGGGTAGCGACGTTGATCGAAAATTGGAGAGCGGTGACTACGCTCATCACGGCGATGTCAACTGCGGCGGTCGAAAGACGGCGACTGAGTGACGTGCACTTTCAGTTCTCCTGCAACGAAGGGGGGCGAAATGACAGGTCAGGAGTCGAGTTACTCTCAGCAAGAGTTTTCGGATGAGACTCTCAAGCGCAAACGCTATGCGTTAACACCGCTTGACCCCGATCAACGATATCCAAAGACGTCGACGGCCGACATTGTTCAGCACCTTCGAATGTGAGATCTTTCCCGCTCATTAAAACAGCCGTTGAAGATGATGTCCCTTGCTCCTACTGAAATTCTCGAATGGACCGGATGCATTACTGGCGTCGTAGGTTCCGTCATGCTTGCGGCGCGCCACTCGCACGCCGCATGGGCCTTCGTCCTGTATCTCATATCGAGCTGCACCTGGATCGCGTTTGGCGTGCTCACCGGCGCATCGGGCCTTATCACAATGCAAATTGTGTTTGTCGGTACAGCCATTCTCGGGATTTACAACTGGCTCATTCTGCCACGCCAAGCTAATAGGAAGTCGCCCTCCACGCAAGCACGCATCGACTGAGTGTCGCGGTCAACAATTTACCGGGTTCTTGTCACCACAATCCTGCAGCGGCTTCAATAGTTGCAGAATAACAAATGTGGTAATGTGAGGATTATCCATGCAGTGTCCGGCGTGATCCATCCCACTTGGCTCTTGTAATGACCATGGTCGATACTACCCTCACCGCTTCACGATCGCCGAGACAATCCCCTCTCCGATCTGGCCATGATCTGCATAATGACGAGCGGCAGCAAGCGTTTGATGATCTGTCGCCGGCAACCCGGCTTGCGACAGACGGGCAACGAAGAGCGGCACTACTGGTTTGCTTTGTCATTGCAATGGGCACGGCATTGCTATTTCCAATTGCCGACCGCATTTGGCCTGTCATCCCTGCATTTGTCCCCGGCTATCAAACGGCCATAATTCTTTGCTACGCCGTTTCAGCCTATCTGATTTACAGCCACTACTGCGTGGCACGCAGCACGGCCTTACTGTATTTGGGCGCGGGTTGTTTTTTCACGTCTGTAGTTCTGCTTGTTCAGTTCCTCTCTTTTCCGGGCATGTTCGTCGACAAAGTGTCTTTGGTAGGCGGACCTCAGACCACAATCTGGCTGTGGTGCTTCTGGCATGTTGGTCCGGCAGTTGGTATTTTCTTGTACGCATGGAGCGCGTGGCGCAGCACGGACACTGTTCCTGAGAAAGACGGGTCTCGCGTTGCCCGTGTGGGCGTCGGATTATTGACGGTGTTCGCACTGACGATAGGGTTAGTTACGGGCTTTCCCGAGTGGTTGCCGGTATTGGACGTGCGTGGTGACTTTCGACGCATGACTTTCTTGGGCGTTGCGCCGGCGATCCAGGGCATGACAATGGCTGCCTTCCTCCTGCTGTGGTGGACAACGCGATTCAGGACTGTTCTCCATGTCTGGCTCGGCGTCGCGCTCTTTGCACTGCTATTCGACAATGCCATCACCATGATGGGCGGCGCCAGGCTCTCCGTCGGATGGTATGTCGGACGACTCAATGCATTCGTGTCGGCAGCAGCACTATTGCTTATCTATCTCCGGGAGTTCAAATGGGTGTACTTGAGGACGGCTGGCTATGCCGGTCAGCTCGAAAAGGTCAATGCCCAACTGGAAGCCGAAATCATGGAGCGAGCCCAGCAACAGGAAGCCCTGCGTAGATCGGAAGCATTGCTGCGGCAGTTGGGGGAGCACCAGGACACCGTCAAGGAGTTGGAAAGAAAGCACATTGCGCAGGAAATCCATGACGAGCTCGGCCAGAATATGCTAGCCCTGCGCCTCGACCTCGTGTCCTTGCATCAGGAGCTCGAGCGCAGTAAACCCGAACTGATGGCAAAGACCGCGTCAGCACTAAACTGCATTGATACGACAGTGAAATCGGTGCGTGCCATTATGAATGACCTGCGGCCCTCCGTCTTGGACCTCGGTCTGCTCGCAGCGATTGAATGGCAGACTGCCCAGTTCAAACGGCACTCGGGAATAAGCTGCCGGTTAATTGCGGACGAGCAGAAGCTGGAAGAGCTCAAGATGGCGGACAAGAACATAACCGCAATTTTTCGCACCTTGCAGGAATCATTAACCAATGTGTTGATGCACGCATCGGCATCCTTGGTTATCGTCGAAATTGGGGTGCAAGAAGGGATGGTCTCGGTATCAATCAAGGACGACGGATGCGGATTCGATCAGTATGACCAACAAACGCCACGAGGATTTGGTTTGATCGGCATGCAGGAACGGCTCACGCAGCTAGGCGGGGGCGTAACGGTTGATAGCACGCTCGGCGGAGGAACAAAAGTCACAGCGCAAGTGCCGATTCTGGCAGTTGCAAAACCTGCACCTGCTGCATCAGAACAGGCCGCGCCATCGGTCCTTAATAGCCTTGCGTGACCTGGAGGGGAGTCGCATCCCTAAATATGCGTCCATTCCATTCGTTATAATCGCGTCTCGTCAGTATTGCGCAGCGCCCCCGCATCTGTAAGCTCGACGACAATTCTGCAAATTCCGAAAAGCACGTCACGTGGACTGGCAGTGTCGATGATACGTGGGGCGATTCAGAGAGAAGACGGACTATTAATGTTGTGGTGCGCTGCTTCCCGGCAGAAGAGATACGCTAGCCGATCCGCGCCGTGGCAGTGGCTACGGAATTTCTGCCGGCCTTTTTGGCACGGTACATAGCATCATCGGCAAAGTGCAGCAAATCGCGGGCTGCATGCGCATGATGTGGATACAACGCAAGGCCGAGGCTCGCTGAAACCTCTAGTGACTGCCCGTCCGGTCGTAGGAACGGGGTCTCCACGTTGAGCCGGATTTTCTCTGCGACAGCCGTTGCTTCGTCAGGCGTGCCAGCATCTGGCAAGAGCACAATGAACTCATCGCCACCAATCCGGGCTACCGTATCGGATGCGCGCACACTTGCTTGCATTCGAGTTGCGACGCCTTGAAGCAGCCAATCACCGACTGCATGGCCATACTGGTCATTGATCGGCTTGAAGCGGTCCAGGTCGAGGAAAATGACCCCGATTGTCTCCTGTCGCCGCTGTGCATAGGCGAGCAATCGCTCAAGGCGGTCTTCAAGCAGCCGACGGTTGGGTAGTCCAGTGAGCCGGTCGTAAAATGCTAACTGATCAAGCTCGTGCTCAATGCGCTTTTGTTCGGTGACGTCGTAATTCACACCGAGTATTCGTTTTCCAGCGCTCTGGCTTGCCGGGGTCACCGTGCCAACCGCCTTGATGTACCGAACTGCCTGGTTAGGACAGACGACGCGGAACTCAGACGAAAATGCAGTGTCATTGCGTACTGCTATTTCCAACTCCGTCTGCACGCGTACCCGGTCGTCCATGTGTACTGCATGGAGCCAAGCATCATAATTTCCAGAGAATGCCTCTACCGTTAAGCCATAGAGCCTGGAGGTCACCTTGTCCCAGACGAGCTGATCCGCCTGTACATCCCATTCCCAGATGCCCACAATTCCTGCGGCCGAGGCCGCTTCAAGGCGCTCCTTGGCTGCTTTCAGTTCTCCTGCGGTTTGCTGCAACTCCCGCAGAGCGCTGGCAAGCACGCGATGGACGTCGTCTTGGTACGCAGCTAAATATTGATCTTTCAGTTGCAAGCCTTTGAAGCGCCACGCGAGGGACGCGACCTCGTCATTCGCAAGCGTGATCGGCTCACCAGGCTGCAACCGGCCGATTATGCTCACAAGCTGGGTATCCAACTGGGGCGACTTCAAGCGAAATCGGACGGTTACGGTCAAGCGCCGCAACAAAGGGTTTGGCGTAAAAGGCGTCTCGGAGACATCGACGTCAACGTACTCCATGTCATTGAATAAAATGCAGCCGCCATAGAACACCCCACGGACGTAGTCAGCTGGGAGCGGCGCGACGTTGTCATAGATCGCAATGCCCTGGTCGATATCGATTGATTGCAACAGGCACCAACCAATTTCCTCGGGACTGCCGCCGCGCACCACGGAGTTGTATCCTCCGCTCTGGTCATTGGCATGTAGCCAGTCAAGTCCGGAATGAATCATTTCCTTGCCAGGGCCTTGCTCATACCAAATTCGCAAGAAATTAATCCCGGCGAAGAACAGGATATTTTGAGACGGCAGGGTGGATGCCATCTGTTCGAGTGTGCGAATTAGGGCTGCATAGGGATACCACGCCATCGGATCGATATCGTCATCGCCAAAGGGCATGTCGCCGTGTGCAGGGGGCGGAACGTGATGAAGCGAAGCGAGCAGCCCCAGTAAAAAAGCCCCTGAGACTTCTCCCTTAAGAGATGTATTGGAGAGGACAGCAGTAGTCATCAATCAAGACAGAGACGTGAATGCGTTCGATGCGAGGCAAGATCGTGACAATCATGCCGCACCTGAATATTTAGGGCAAGGGTTAGAACGTGACTGGTAAATACGGCAATAAACCTGCGCTTGACGCGTGATCATCGGTACGGTGATGTGTTTTACTTGTCGACGAACCTCGACGACGCTGGTCGCCCGCATCTGGAGGACTTTTGCATGTCGTCAATGGTGACCTCATCCAGCACGTTGTACGTGCGGCTTCAGGGGAAGGCGAGGCCGCTAAGCTTGAGCACTTTATTCCATATGGCCCTGCGCGAACCGTACAGCAAGAGAGCTTCCAACGAACTGCGTGATGGGGACTTCATCCAACAATCCCGAAAAACGTGAGCGGAGCTAAGGAATTGTGGGACCCTCATTCGTCAGTTGCTAAACATTTTCAAAAATTGTTTAGCAACTGAGTGCAGTGCCGGCGCCAGACAGAAGTTTGGTCGTTGTTCGTGGTTGACAACGAGCTTGAGACCGACAAGCACAATGCCTTCCGCCGCAAGCAGCGGCCCTTGCCGTAATCCGATCGGTATCACGCAAAATTGGTGACATCAAAGCCGGAAAGCATCAGGTTGTTGACGTCTTTAAGCACACCCACCAGCGTAACTTCATCAGCGGTAATGTTCGTCGTAGCGGTCTGATTAACGAGATACCAGACGCTGGCGTCGCCGACGATATCGGCAGTAATGATCACCGCCTTCGATGCGCCGGTCGGCGCGGCAAACGGGAGGTTCGCGCCAAACAACGCAGCAACGGTGGTGGGGGTCATGTCGCTGCCGTGCAGCACCAGCACATCGCCGTTGGCCCATGCCTTGGGAGTGGTGTCTGCGCTGCTGGAGGTAGCAATGCGCGTCGTCCCCGTCTTGTTCAGGAAGGCAGCAAAGTTCAGGACGTCGCCCAGCTTGCCGATCGTGAAGCCGGTAATCGTGTCGACGCCGTTTGCTGCACTAGACGCGGAAAAAACAATCGTGTCTTTTGCGGCGCCGGCAATGATCGTGTCGTTTCCCTTGCCGCCGTCGATGCTGGTGGCATATCCCGACGCGTAAAGGGCGTTAACCTGGTCGTCGCCCTTGATCGACACGGTAACGGTCTTCGTTGTGGTCGTAGTCGTGGTCGTCGTTGTTGTGCTCGCTGGGGGATTGATCTCGCTGAGATCGACGTTCTTCGCTTTGGCGATGCTGCCTTCAATCAGGGCGGCGGCACTGGCTCCGAGCAAAACCTTGTCGGTGGCCAGATCGATGCTGAGGTTGCTGCTTAAATTGCCGACGCCGGACAGCGTTTCATTTACTTCTCGTAATGGCAGATCGATATAGCTGATCTTGAAATCGGTCTTGGTTGCGCCTGCCACCAGCTTGGCCTGGCCGGAGGTAAACGCGGCATTGTCGAGCGTTACTGTAAAGTTGCTGGTGCTGTTGCTCGCGGCATGGTCTTTGGCCGCGCCGGTCAGGCTAAGCACGGCGCTCGTATCGGTGGATTTGATGAGCGTGGCGGTAAAGCCGGCAGGCGTGTTCGTCACCTTGCCGAGACTGGCACCGACGCTCCCTTTGAAGGTGTCGCCAGTGAGCGTGAGCGTGACGGTGTTGGACAAGGTGCCGTCGTTGCTCAGGTTTTCCGAGAATATGCCTGACGAATAGGTGATCGACGCATTGCCGCCTGCTGCGTTTGCCGCTTGGGCAGCCTTTACCGCAACCTGGTCCAATTCAGTTGGCATGCTGGCGAGTTCCGTATCGGTCGGTATACGGTCGGCAAGCGCGGTGTAAAAGAGTGTTGCCATTACTTTTGGCGCGGCTGACTTTTGCAGCTCGGGCGACTGGGCGAAGCTGTTAAGCACATCGCCCCTGGTCAGGCCGGTGGCCATTTTTTCGGTCCAGTATTGCTTGCCTTGCGCATCGGCAGTACGGCTCAGCACATTTTTATACAGCAAGTCGATAAAATCGCTGGTAGTCACATTGGCGCCGTACTTCGCTTCGAACTCCGGTGAACGCGTAAAAATATCAGCGATTTGCGCATTGGTGGCGCCGTTGCGGTTGATTGCGAGCCAAAACCCAAAGCCGCCTGCATCCGGGATGCGGTTGAACGCCGCCAGATAGAGTCGCGCAATCCCTTCGGCCGATCCGCTGTAATCCGGGGCATTGAGGAAAGTGTACGCCACGCCTGCGCGCGTCAGCAGTCCCGAATCGATCCGCTGCGTGTAGTAATCCGCTTCCGCAGCAACCGGCTGGCGTGCCAGGAAGGTCTGGTAAAGGGAGACAACGGCTTCGCGGCTGGTCTTGGCCATGCTGATGGTTTCCTATTGATGCATATTGAACAACGGCGACGTCGGTGGAGAGGCTGGCAACGGCAAGGGCTGTTGCGAACAAGGATGAGGAAAATTGTCCAGTCGAGAGGCCGCCAATAGTTCTAACGGCGCTTTGAGAAAAGTCTTTAATTTGATGGCGGGCTTTTGCGCTTGCCCTTGCCATACCATTCCCTGTCTGGTCGTCGCGATCCAGGCTTATGGGTCGCTGCGGGGCCGCCTAGGTCTTCGCGGGGACAGCGAAATCAGGTGAAGTACGTCATCCTCCGCTTCGCTAGCCTACGCAAGCAAAAAACAAGACTTGTCTGTCACCTCGTTCGTCGACAAAACTATTCCGGACACGTGTGCCTCTTTGCGATGACGACGGGGAAATATATCGAATAGCGCCTGACCGAAGCCCGCTGCCATCAATGGGCAGGTTACGCATTCATGCATGCAGATACTCGATACCGTTCTGAATTGTTCCAATGAGCGCTGCTTGGTTTTCGGGCGACTCGGAAAAGCCCATGAGTACCTGTGCTCGGCTCATGCCAGTGCCGAGGTTACCCACATGGTAGGACAAGCCACCTCCATCAGGACCTCTATGCAGCACATTCTGGTAGAGCTGCGTCACGAACTGCGAGTCATTCAGGCTGCCATAGGTCTTCACAAATTCTGGGCTATCGATAAAGTTCTGCGCGACCTGAACGAGCGTTAAACCAGCATCCAATGCATTCATCTGATAACCGAGTCCACCTTTGTCGGGCGTGCGATTGAAGGCCGATTGATATAGGCGATACGCCTGCCCAGCGTTGCCGGAGATGTCCAGCGCGACATCGGCATTTGCAAACCTGATTCGTTCTATGTTGACCAGCGTGTCTGTTCCCTCTGCTCGCGTCTTGTCTCCAAGGGTAAAGCCGGTGGACGTCTTTATGATGGTGAAGTTGGTGTAGTTGCCGCCATAGGCAACAGTATCGAGACCTTCATTGCCGTTGAAGAAATCGTCGCCGTCTCGACCGTAAAACTTGTCGTTGCCCGCACTGCCTACCAAATTGTCGCCGCCGAAGTTTGCTTTATAAATATGACCGTTTTCGAGCTGGTTCAGTACGACATAGGCGCCTTGATCGGTGGCGGTAATGACATCGGTCGCGCCATCGCCATTTACGTCGCCGGCAATCGAGCGTCCGCCTCTCACCGAGGACCAGTCGTGATAGAACGTCCCATCTCCGCGGTTCAACAATACGAACGAACTGCCCGCGAAGTTGGCTGCGGCCGCCAGAATATCCGGATGGCCGTCGTGGTTGAAATCGACATTGGACAAGGACACGAACCATCCTTTGCCATAGCCGGCCTGAAGCGCAGCGGGAAGGCGTGCAGCGGTATCGTCATGGAACCTGCCCTCGCCGTCATTGATGAGAAGCTGAATGTAGGGCGTTGAGTAATACGCGTCACCACTGCCGCCGGTGGTGACAGACAGCATGAGGTCCGGCCTCGCATCACCATTCAAGTCGATCGCCTTGACGTCCAGGACGATTTCCTTGGCCAGTCCACTGGCGGGCAGGCTGATCGGTGTCGACGATGCGAAATTGCCGGTGCCATCATTGAGAAGCACTTGGGTTGACGGCGTCGAGTTGTTGCCATCCCATTTGCCCAGGATAAGGTCAGCCCATCGATCTCCATTGACGTCAATGATTCCCGATGCTGTATTGGTCTGAGGGTAGCTTGCGTTGTATAGTTGCACCGTCGCTTTGGGAAGCAGGTCATTTCTGGTGACGAAGTGGCCGGTTTTGTCGTTTATATACAGGATATTTCCGAGATCCAGGCTATTCGCCAACGTATCCAGATACCCATCGCCATTGACGTCGCCAACGCTGCCGGCATGATTTTGCGCGGCTTGCTGATTCACTGTGTTCGATGCATCGGCAAGTTGCCGGGTTGTGGACGAAGAAAGAAAAAGTCTATTAAGTCCGCCCGGAAACGGCGGTGCATCATTTCCAAAATCAAATTGAAAAACATCGGACATGCCGTCCTTATTGAAATCGGCAGCAATAGCACGACCGCCGCCGACAATAAGCTTCGGCGCATTTGGAAAGACAGTGGTTGTGCCATCGGTAAAATTTCCTTTGCCGTCGCCGAGGAATACATAGACGGGCGCCACGGCGGTTCCTGTGCCGACCTGGGTGGATACGTAAAAATCGATCTTCCCATCACCGTTGAAATCGCCTTCTTTAACCTGGCTGATCCCCGCGCCTGACGGGAGGCCGAACGGTGTACTTCCGTCACGGCGCAGAAACCCACCCACCGGAATGAAGCTGTCCTTGAGAATGGTATTGCTGTCCGAACCATCGCCGGTAAAGGTAATCGAGGTAATTCCTCTCAATATGTCGGTGCCGCGGTCGCCATTTGAAAAGTTTTTGACGACGGTGAAGGTATCGGTGACAGCATCGTAAGATATTTTTGCGTCCGTGGACTTCACGAAGAAGTAAGCGACTTCGTCCTGTCCGCCCCCACCGACGAAGGTGTCGTTTCCGCCGAGTCCGGAAAATACGTTGTCGTTGGCGTTCCCGGTTAGGTAGTCATTGAAACCAGAGCCATGCACGCGCTGAATATTGACCAGGGTGTCAATGCCGCCAAGCCCGTCCTCAACGGTCCCTTTGGTCAGATCGGCTTTGACACCTTTTGCCGAGCTCCAGTAGGCAACGGTGGAATAGCTCGTTGTGCCAATGAAGGTGTCGTTTCCGGCACCGCCAACAGCAATTGTCGATCCAAAGGTGATGGTGTCATTTCCCGCTTCGGCAAATAGATGAGTCCAGTCAAGGATGCCAAGAATTTTTTGATCGATGACGTCATCTTTGTCGGTGCCGTGGTACTCCATAAAGCAAAGTCCTTGGTTTCTCTGAGGAAACTATTAAGGGTACAGCAGGGGGCTGGTCTTGTCATCTGACCAGCCCTATTCGATCAACCTGCCTTGAGGTACCCGCTTTCAAACGAACGACGGTTTATTTTGTGCCGGTAGTATCATCTGCCTGATCAGTCTTTAATCGCATCGACGGCACGGTATGTCATACGTGCATCATCCAACGCTCCATCTGACATCATGAACAACCAAGATAGCGCTGAGAGCGCCTTGCGCGCGCCGGCTGGGCCATCGTTGCCACTGGCACTCGCGCATGCGCAACAACTTGCGTCGCAAGCGCGTTTCGACGAATTTATCGCCGTTTGCGAGCAACTCGTTCAAAGCTACAGCAACGATGTCGATGCGCTTCTTAGCGTAGGGGCCTTGCTTCAGTCCTTCGGTTTTCTCTCTATGGCGCGCCAGTGCTTCTTGCGGGTCCGTAGCCTGTCGCCCGAAGATGCACGGCCGTTGGTAAATCTTGCCAATGTGGCGCAGCAGGGCGGCGACCATGCCGAGTGCCGCCGCTTGTATACCGTGCTGGCGACGAAGCTCCCCGACCATCCGGTCATCCGTCGCAATGCGCTGCTTAGCTTTGAATATGATCCGGACGTCGCGGACAACGAGCGACTTGCACATGCGAGAGCATGGGGCGACTGGGCGATTGCGCGTGCCGGCGGGCCGCAGCCACGACCGGCGTTCAATGCGTTGAACGGACGGCCACTGCGCGTCGGCTATGTTTCAGCGGATTTGTGTCAGCATACCGTTGGCTTGTTTGTCAAAGACGTGCTGGCGGCGCATGACACGGGACGTGTAGCTGCCTATGCCTATAGTGCGGGACCGGTGAATGACTGGGTGACGGCTGCCGTGCGCAAGGTCTGCGTGTTCCGTGATGTGTCCGCGCTTGATGATGTGGCACTTGCCAGCCAGGTACGCGACGATAAGATCGACATACTTGTTGATCTGTCGGGGCATACCAGCGGGTCGCGTTTGACTGTGTTTGCGCATCGGCCTGCACCGGTTCAGGTGACTTGGCTAGGGTACTTTGCCAGCACAGGGCTGCCGGTGATGGATGCAGTCTTGTTGGATGCGTGGCACGCACCGCCCGGCACCGAGGCGCAATTTGTCGAGCCTGTCATCAGGCTTTCGAGAGGGCGGTTCTGTTACACGCCGGTGCCTTTTGCACCGGTCGACGTGGCACCGCCGCCTTGTGCGGCGAAGGGGCATGTGACATTCGGTTGCTTTAACAATACGTCCAAATTTAATACTGATGTACTGGCGCTCTGGGCGCAAATACTCCTGGCCGTACCCGATTCCCGGCTCGTGCTGAAGTGGCGCACCTTTCAGGATTCTGCCTTGTGCGATTCCGTGCGTGCGGCGTTCGGCAAGTTCGGCATTTCGCCTGAACGCCTAGAGTTGCGCGGTGCGTCGTTTCACGCCGACGTGCTGAAGGAATATGCCGACATCGATATTGCGCTTGACCCTTTCCCCTTCACTGGCGGATTGACCAGTTGCGAAGCCTTGTGGATGGGCGTGCCGGTGGTCACATGGCCGCAAAGTCGTGTGGTGAGCAGGCAAACCTATGCATTTCTCTCGGCGATCGATTTGACGGAATTTGTGGCGCGGGACGCAGAAGACTATGTTCGCATCGCAGTGGCGCTAGCTGGTGATCAGGACCACTTGATTACGCTGCGAAATGAACTGCGAACTCGGATGCGGGCGTCGCCGCTGATGGATGTGACTGGCTTCAGTCGCATGCTCGAGCAGTGCCTGATCGACCTTTATGGCGCTACTTACGCGAAATTTATTGGCAATTCTAATTTAGGCAAAGCTGAAGATGAGCACTAACGCCCCTCCATTTGATCCACCCTATGTGAGTATCTGCCAGGACGAAACCGGCGTGATCTATATCGAGACACTCGCAGACCGCACCACGCGATCCTTGTCCGCCGCCGAAGCAGATTGGATGCAGACAAACGGGTTCGATCCGGGGAATGAACAGTCGCCAAAGGCAGTCAAGTTGACAAGGTCCACCGGCACACCGCAAAAGCAAGGCAAGGTGTTCCTCAAAGTGGCATACGCTGAAAAAGATGCAGCCAAGGCGCTTGGTGCGAAGTGGGATGCGACGCAGAAGAAATGGTATGTGCCGTCTGGTGTCGACGTTCAGGTGTTTAACCAGTGGCTGTAGCGTGGGCTGAGTTCAGCAAGCACGGGGCAAGTAAAGGCGGGAATCACCAGGTTTTACGAGTATTTTCTGCTCCGTCCTTTAAAGAGTTCTGGAATTATAGAAGGCAGCCATAGAAATACCATGCCATGAGGTTGGGCTTGTTTATTTGGTCCCCTGCAGCCGTGCACACTGCTGCAGAACCTGCAATCGATTCGGCGGGACTGCAAGCTTCGCGTGCCGCGGATGCGAGACAAGACGGGTGCGTCGCCGTTGTGAGATGTAACTGCGTTTTAGTGGAAGCAGGAAGGCGCTTTGCTTACGTTGACTCAGCAAGATGTGCGCCGCCCGTCCTCCCTAGATCGATGTCCCCACGAACATCGCGTATTGTCACGAGAAGCATTCGCATCCGGGGTTCACAATACCGTTGTTGGCGCCTGGTTGGCAGTACAGTTTTGCGATGCGTAGCCCGTTTCGAAGAACTGGCAGACCATCTTCCGGATTGCCATATGGTGTATCGAAACCGCCCCTGCACTGGGCTTGAGGGATCGGCGGTGACGGGACTTGCCACCTGATGCAGACAACAGGCAATGCGTCTTCCATACTGGTGTAGGAATAGCCCATCATATGACAGCGGGCAGCACGGCCGGCTGCTGATCCAAACGGTGACGGGAAATTGCGAAAGGTCCACGTTCGCGGTGGCATTGCAATGACATCGCTAGCTCCCGTACTCCTTGCAGAAGCGTCGAATGCGCTGATCCTCAGACTCAGTGTTCCATTTGGCACGGTTGCGGTATCAAGGTCCAGGTAGGCGTACGTTCTGTCCGCGGATACCGAAAATATTCCAAGCCGCGGCAGGTAGCTATCGGACGGCAATAGTTCTGCGTTTGCGATCGATGTACCTTGCAATTCAATTCTAATTTGCCCACTGACAGTCTCGCCATCCACAGGTGCTCGGATTACCCGTGCTGAAAGTGGTGCCGGAGCCGGAGCAGGAGCAGGAGCAGGAGCAGGAGCAGGAGCAGGAGCAGGAGCAGGAGCAGGAGCAGGGGCAGGGGCAGGGGCAGGGGCACCGGATGCAGGTGCAGGAGATATGTCGACAGGGGGATCACCCACGCGCACATAGGGAATGCCATTTTGGATGGCGTCCCCGACCAGCTGCTTGTTTTCGGGTGACTCGGAAAATCCCATGAGGGTTTGTGCTCGCGTTCGCGTGTTTCCGTTAAGGTGGCCCACATGATAAGCAAGTCCAGCCGAATCGGGCGCACGATGCAGTACGTTCGCATACAGCTGTGTCACAAACTGTTCCGAACTGAGATTGCCATAATGACTAGCGAACTCAGGGCTGTTAATAAAATTTTGCGAGACTTGGTCAAGGCCATGGCCAATCCGCTCCATCTGGTCAATCTGGAAACCAAGGCCCGCTGAGTCGGGCCGGCGATCAAATGCGGCTTGGTAAAGCCGGTATGCCTGTCCTGGAACGGCGTCGATGTCGATTGACACTGAGACGTCAGCAAAACGCAACCGTTTAACATGCCCCGGAACGCCGATGCTAATCCCCGCGTTTTCCTTCACCGATGTACCGGACGCGCTTCGTGTGATGGTGTACTCCGAGAATTTGCCCGGAAAAGTCATTATGTCGGCGAAGGCTACTTCGGGCCGCATGCTTGAAGTGCTGCGCTCGGTGATGCTTACGGGAGTATCACCTCCGCCGCAACCTGAAAGGACAATAGTGAGGACACTCGCACTTGCAAGCAGCGGCATTTTATTCATACACCCTCCAACAAAAGAATTCGACCGAATTTATTTGTCCAAGGATGTGGGGCACGTCGTAGAGCGATCTTGATAAAAAATAAACGTATCTGCCTTAGGGTTTCTTATGGATATCTGTATTTTGAAAATTTCCTACCGACCCTATCGCAAGAGAAATTTCATATGCTACGAGTCGGGATAGAACCGTTTTTATCCCAATTTGGTAGACCGGTCAGCACTTTGCCCGTTGCATTTGGGTCGATGCGCAAAGGATCGCAATGCACTCCTTTTCTGTATGAAAATAAGAGCTCATCTATCAACGTCTGCCGCTGAGCTGATGCAAAGGTGATCCCGGAAATTCGGACATTAGAAAAACGTGGTGGCTTTGCTTCACAGTCTCGGTCGGAAAGCTGAATTCAGGAGCAACAGATTGAGTAAGAGGACAATACAGAGCCACTCAGGCAGTTTCAAGACGCCAATGGCATTGGCGGAATTATGCGGCGATAAAACACTGGCAGAGATCTCCGAGCACTACGAGGTTCATCCGAACCAGGTGACTGAATGGAAGCAGCAATCGCTGGAGCGTGCCACGGACATGTTTGACGTTGGTTCATGCCCGCTCAAGGTCGACAACGAGCCTGACATCAAGACGCCGCATGCAAAGGTCGGGAATTTCATATGGCTAACCAAAGCTATGCGCGCTGACAAGTATAGAATCCTTGTTCGGGGGTCTCCTGGCAATCGGATTACGGTGGCGCACCCGTTTTGCAGGTGCGTCGCCTGAATGCATGTCCTACACCGCATGGCACAATCGCGAGCTATCAGAGTTGTTGCGCTTTTCGAGGCGCTCAAGGGTGCAGTTGTTCTGCTTGCAGCCACCGGTATCCTGTCCCTCATCCATCGTGACGTCTATTCGCTCGCAGCAACGTTCATCGAACATGCCCACTTGAATCCGGCTTCCAAGTACCCACGCATCTTTCTCGAGGCCGCCAGTCATGTGCACGATTCAAAATTGCTCTTACTTGCTCTTGGCGCCGCCGTATATGCCGTCGTTCGGCTTGTCGAAGCTTACGGCCTCTTCTACGAGCGTAAGTGGGCCGAGTTGCTTGCTGCGAGCAGTGGGGCGATATATGTCCCGATTGAATTAATCAGCCTTTTCCGCAACGCTACCTGGCACGGGCTCGCAATCCTGCTGCTCAACGTCGCTGTTGTAACCGTTATGGTTCGCGCACTAATCGTGCGACGGAGTGTTGTTGAGGGAACAGATGCAGCTTGAGCTTTACTCTTCACACTTCCAACGGTGTGAAAAGCAAAGCTCTCGTGGTCCGTCGTTTGTCTGGTAGGGCATGCCGCTGCCGGCCACCTCAAGTCAGACTTTAGGGGCATTTCGGGAAATACAAAATTTCGGTTTGGTGCCGTTCGCTTTGATGGCAGGATGTCTCGTGACAATGGCCGAACGCGCACAAATATCCTGGCGACCACTACTTTGCGTGATTGCATGCCTTGAATTTTTCCTAAAACTGGCTGTCCTAGCAATACGAACGGTGCTGTTGCACCGCTTCTTTAACAAAGGAGGAAGTCATGCTGAAACGCCTGCTTTTCATGTTCGCCGCTCTTTGGATGTCGATAGGCTTAGCCTTTGCGCAAGTCGATCTGAACAAGGCTGACGCTACTACGCTGGACAGCATCAAGGGCATCGGTCCGAAGATTTCTAAAACCATCGTCGACGAACGCAATAAGAACGGCAAGTTCAAGGACTGGAACGACTTCGAAAGCCGAGTCAAAGGCATCGGCGACAAGAACGCCGCGAAAATGTCCGAAGCGGGACTGACGATTGACGGCAAGTCCAAGCCTGGCACCACGACTGCATCCAAAGAGCCGAAAACGAGCGCATCCACTTCGGCGGCGACGTCTTCCGCTTCTCCCAGCGGCAACAAAGCGGCCAAATCCAGCGGCGCGAGCATGGGCAGCGAGGGCTCTGCTGCGAGTGGCAAGGGCGGCTCAAGAACAGACAAGAAATCGCAGTCGGGCGCTTCCGCTGCACAATAAACACGCCATGCGCACGAGTCCGCCGGCGCGGGCTCTATACGTAAAGACTCGTCCGAGCGACGTCTAGAGTTATCTCGTGCGCCCCAGTCCTGTTTCCCTTCACCTTGATCGTAAAGCCTGTTGACGTTCACTGAAATTTGACCCGTTTTTGGAGCGAACATTAACAAATTCCTAACTGTTTTATTTGAACGTGTTTCCATTTATTGTTTTTCCTAATCCTGCATCGTAGTCACGGAAGAGGCTTTCCGTCGCATAAGTTTGGAGCGGAATACGATCAATACTGTCGGCGCATGAACGGTGATGGCCTCCGACTGAAGTGCGGAGCACTTCGTCGGATTTGGATAGTCAGTATCGTACTTGCAGCACAAACCCAAAGATGCCCGAAGTCATCATCGGCATTATGGAACGCTTTGAATTGATATTTGTGCGACCTGCAGATTTATAGGCTTTGACACTTTTCCAACATCGGTTCCGACCAGAGCCCGGCTGCTACGTCAGAGGGGAAATTTGTGGTAAAGCAAACTCTATCCTTATGCGATTAAATTCCGATGAACAGTAGCAGTCCTAGTAGCAACTCCCTGATTTTCCTCTCCTCGGTCTAGTCCCGACGTCATGTCCTGCACTTCCTTGGCGAGGGCAGTGCAGCGATCCCGCCTTTGGCGATTTCTGCACATTTTCATAATGCCGCACGGCTGCGTGGCAGCAGTGCGGGAGGCAGCTTTTTGAAGGCAAATCCAACATGCAGAACATCGCGACGCACAAGGCCAAGGAAAGCAAGCTTCTCTCGCCCCCCTGGTACAAAAAACTCGGTCCCGGACTGATTACCGGAGCCGCCGACGACGACCCGAGTGGCATTGCCACCTATTCGCAAGGCGGCGCGCAGTTTGGCTACAACATGCTGTGGACGTTGTTGTTCACTTATCCGCTGATGGTCGGAATCCAGGTTGTTAGTGCCCGAATCGGCCGCGTCACCGGAAAGGGACTCGCCAGTAACATCCGCGATACGTTCCCGCCTTGGTTGCTCTACGCGATTGTCGGCATGTTGCTCACAGCAAACACGATTAATATTGGCGCGGATATTGCGGCTATGGCAGACGCCGTCCGCCTGCTTGCCGGCGGCTCGCACGGTGCATATGCCGTGCTGTTCGGCGCCGTCTCGGTACTGCTGCAGGTATTCATCCCATACAACCGCTACGTACATGTCCTCAAATGGCTCACACTGGCGCTGTTGGCATATGTTTTCGTCGTATTCTCTGTACATATTCGCTGGCTCGACGTGTTGCGCAGCGTAATTGCTCCTCATATCTCATTCACCCGCGAATATGTGACGACGGCCGTCGCCATTCTCGGCACCACGATCAGCCCCTATTTGTTCTTCTGGCAGGCGTCGCAGGAGGTCGAGGAGGTGAACGCCGACCCGGACGCGCAGTCCTTACGCAAGGCGCCGTCGCAGGCTCGCGCCCACCTTAACCGCATCAAAATCGATACGTACATCGGCATGGGCATTTCCAACCTGATCGCATTCTTCATCATGCTAACTACTGCCACGACCTTATTCAGCCATGGCATGACGGATATCCAGACTTCTGCCCAGGCGGCGGAAGCACTGCGTCCGATCGCGGGAGAGTTTGCGTTCATCCTGTTCAGTGCCGGGGTGGTCGGCACCGGGTTGCTAGCCATACCGGTATTGGCGGGGTCGGGCGCATATGCGGTTGCAGGTGCATTCGGCTGGCGCAAAGGGCTCGACCTGAACCTGACGATGGGCAAGCGCTTTTACGGGATTATCGCGGCCTCAACGTTGATTGGTGCCTTGATCGGCATTTCCGATGTGAACCCGATCAAGGCGCTGTATTGGGCGGCGGTTATCAATGGCGTCATTTCGGCCCCGATCATGGTGGTCATGATGCTCATGGCGCAGCGCCCCGAAATCATGGGGCCATTCGTCGTAACGCGACGCCTGAAATACCTTGGTTGGGCGGCAACATTCGCTATGGCGATTGCAGTGCTGGGGATGTTCATTACTATGCTTTAGGCGCAGTCCTTCCGCGCCCACGCCCGGCTCGCTAGTACAAGCGACGCCCGTCATTCATGTGCACGCGCGCCCATTTCCGGCACATAATAACGAAAACCAGAAATAGGCACGAGTGGAAGTCTGGCAGGTCTGATCGACGTCACGCTTGTCTTTGCCTCGAGATAACTGGCTCGACTTGCTGCTGACATGTAAGGTAGCTAATCTCCTTCATCCCATTCTAGTGGGTGTCTGAAAGGCGGCCTATAACAACCTGCGGCACGACAACGCAGACAAAGCGAAAGCGCGGTCGATTGTTACCGACCGAGATTAAGTGCGCTGTACCCGCTTTCAGGCCCATTTATACAAGTGCCCGTTCGGTTCAGGACAAATGGCATCGTGTTCGTCCTCGACATAACGCCCGCAGAAATGAGTGTTCGGCTTATTAGAAAAACCGGCAAGGATCACTTTCCTTGCCGGTTTTTCTCAGTCTCGGGAGCGCTTACGTATGAATTAAAAGACTCAGCGACATAGCCTGCTTCCAGCAGCCGGCAAAGGGGGAACGTGCGGTCCGTTCTCGATCACTTGGGCGAGGAATTTGACGTCGTTAATCGTGTGACCTCAACTCCCAAGGGCCAGGTCGTTAGCGACGAAAGCCATGATGTATCTCAGTTGCGACCGCATCAAGGGCCAACTTCTACGATGGATTTGACCACTGATTGTCAGGGTCTACCATCTCCATTTTTAAAGATTACGGGTAATGGCGGAGAATGTGGCTTGCTTCCTTAAGCATGGCCTCCGGCACATGTCCTAGCGCTGTGGACAGCAGCTTCTCGAGAAAATCACCTGCCCAGATTAGCGCCTGCGTACGCTCCTAAGGTGTCGTTATTTATTGCCCCGCTAATGTAAAGGGAAAGGTCTTGTCGCATAACCGCGTTGTTATCAAACGCTATCACGCAATCGCTTTGGGCGAAGGCTCCACGCTTTTGCGCTCACCGTGTACCCAAAGAAGACTGATTTCAAGACGCCACATGGTCATGGCACAAGCTGACCCGCATAATGTTCCCGCATTCATGGATGATAGTTTCCGATGCGGCAGATAGCGTCCTCTGCACGGGTCCGCACTATGCCAGAGTGCGGATTCGCGGCGAGCGGACGACGTTGGTCTAAGCATTGCTACAACCAGGCCCAGAGTGATCCAGTGGGCCGGCCCAAGCCTTGGCATACCACCTCGCCGGTATGCCGGCAAAATTTTTCGTCGTCCCGGCAACGCCTCTTTGTGGGCGGCTCTGAGCATGCCCGGAAGTAGGGTCTCGCGCTGAAACTATAGCTGCGTTGCTCCGGCAGGCAAGTTTAAGTCGATAGCAGGTATGCGACGAAGGAACGCCTTCGATGTCCGTACGCACAGCGAAAGGTGCGATGACTGGAGTTCTTATGCGGCACCTGGCGGGGCGATATCTTCGGCGATCAGAGGCCGAGAATATTGAAGCCAAAGTCCACTGCTCAATCCGATTCGCACGATCAGGTAAGTGACCTTCCCGGACCTGGTCCCATTGGTGCGTTGCAGTTGCCCTGCACTACTGGTTATTTAGCGGGCGGCGCATTGGAATACGATCGTTTTTTTTATCGCAACAGAGGTTTCAGAGTAAGCGATCCATGATTGACGTTACTTGTCGACTTGTCTGACGTGTGGTTGGCGCGATGGCTACCGAGTAGCCGGGAGGGAGATTTTCCAAGGCAGCAGCGCCTCGTAATGATCGGCAGTGGTTGCCCGCGGCAACGCGCGCATCAGTTCGACCAGATAGTCGTACGGATTGACGTTATTGGCCTTGCAGGTCTCGATGATGGAATACAGATTGGCGCTGGCGGTGGCACCGCCGACGGTGTCGGCGAAGAGCCATCCTTTGCGGCCGACCACGAAGGGGCGGATCGCGTTTTCGCACAGGTTGTTGTCGATCGGCCAGTGGCCGTTCTCGATGTAGCGCGTCAGTTTGGGCCACTGGCCGCGCAGGTAGGTAAGCGCACGGCCGAGCTTGCTGTTGGGCGTGACGATGGGCTGATACGTCAGCAGCAGACTCTCGATGTGCTTGAGCACACGGGCACTGTAGCGGACGCGCAGCCGCTGCCGGTATGTCGCGTCGGCGTCCCTGGCCCGTGCCTCGGCGGCATAGAGCTTGCCGATGGCCGCAATGAATTGCGTGGCAGGCTGGTCCGGTGTACGCGCCTGTTTCGGCAGCACGTCCTCGGCTTCGATGAAGTACCTTCGACAGTGCACCCAACATCCGAGGTGCACCAGACCATTGGTCGCCGCGATCGCGTTGTACACCTCATAGCCATCCGTCATCAGCACCGCGCCTTTAGCCATGCCGGCGTAGAGCTTGAGTGCTTGGCTAGTCCCCCGACCGGGAGAGTAGCCGAACAAGCGTACCGGCGGCCCCGTGCCATTCATCTGCGCCCACAGATAGCTTTTGGTCTGCGGCGCCCGGCCTGGTTCCTTGAGCACCTGCAGTTCGGTCTCGTCGCCATACACCAGTGCGGACTCGAGCAGGACATCGCGCATGAGGTTGATAACGGGCTGCACAGCACAGCCGATGCGCACCATGCTCGCAGCCAGCGTATTGCGCGACAGGTCGCCGCCGAAGCGGCGCAGCAAGGCCGCCTGCCGATACAGGGGCAAGCCGTCCTGATACTTCGCCGTCACGATCCACGCCAGCGCCGCCTCGGTCAGCAGGCCACGAGGGATGATGCGCGGCGCAGCAGGCGTGACCCTGATGCCGCCATCGCAGCACGGGCAGGCGTACTTGATGCGCTGATGCTGGATCACTCGCACCTGCTGGGGAACGATGTCGAGTTGTTCGCTGATCTCGGCACCGATTTCGATCAATACGCTGCCGTCATGCGGGCACATGCGCTCGGATTCGGGCAGTTCGTGCCGCACGATGTCGCGCGGCAGTGCGGGATCGAGCGGCTTGCGCACACCTCTCTTTTTACGCTGATGGCCCGCCACTTCCACGCCGGGGTCATCTTCCTTGGCAGGCTCGGTAGATGTCGTCGGCGCGAGGGCTTCCGCCTCGTTGAAGAACAGATCCTTTTGCCCGGTACTGCGCGCTTCGCTGCGTGCCGCATACAGCTTGTGCAGATACGCCTGCACGCGCTCCTTGAGCAGGTCCCGTTCGACCGTCAGGACCCGCAGCTCGCCGCGCAAGGCGTCACGCTCCTGCGCTGCCTGGCGCAACGCTTCCAGCTCCTCGACAGTGACCATGACGTTTTGCATGGACTTTTTGACAAGGCAGGATCGTCCTGGTTCACGCTGTACGACGATAATGACGCACGGGGTGGCCGCGCATGGCTTCCAGGTCGATCCCATCGAGCAGCCATTGCAACTGCTCGACGCTGAGCTCGACCACGGCGGACGCCTTCGGCCAAACGAAGCGGTCCGCTTCCAGGCGCTTCAACAGCAGCCAGAATCCGGTGCGATCCCACAGCAGGAGTTTGATGCGGTCGCGCCGCTTATTGCTGAAGACGTAGACGGCACGGGCAAAGGGATCGAGCCCGAGGCCCTGTTCTACCAGCGCGGCCAGACCATTGATGTTCTTGCGGCCGTCCACCGGCTCGCGGTGCAGGAATACCTTCAGCGCCGGGTCGAGGCGGAACATGGCAGTGTGCACAACAGGCGCAACAAGGACGACAGCGCATCTTCGTCATGTCCACTCAGAGAAATCTCGATGCCGTTTGGCAGCCGTACTCGTAACCCAGACTCTGTCCACTTGCCGCAGGAGCCCGCCCGCACTACCGGGACGAATGGAGGCGGTGAAGGCGTCACAGGAGATCGTTCCTGTTGCTGCAGGTGCAGAGTGATCCACTTGCGCAGCAGATTGGCGTTGACACCATGCTCGAGCGCCACGCGCGCCACTGACACGCCTGGCTTCAGGCAGGCCTGGACCAGCTCGGCCTTCGCCTGTTTATCATACCGCCGGCGCCCATCTCGCTTGCTGCCGACGACCAGTCGCTGCAAAAGCTCTGAGTCATGCTCTGCCATAGGTGTCCACCTCCATGTAGGTGGACATATCCTGACGACTCAAACCATGCGATTCAAGACGCCGATGATGGAGCGCTTACGTTTCAGAAGCGTTCCGTGGAACCAATGCTGTCCCTGAAAGTTGCCCTGATGTTCTTTGGAAAGACCCGCGTTTCCGGGTATGCGCGCAACGGGCAAGCGAACTTGGAACGTTGCGAGGCAAATCGTTAGTAACGTCGGACAGGCCGGGGACTACGCCGGTCCAGCTAAGGTCGGAGAGGTCGGGTAGGCTACACGAGTTTCGGTAAGGTCGGAGAGGTCGGGTAGGCTACATGACTCACTCTCTAACGTCGGAGAGGTCGACCACCCTAGTCGAAAAAACGCCCCAATTTGCGTCGGAGAGCTGACACCCCCTACCGAAATTGGTGCGCCGCGGTCCGTGCGGTAAAGGCTGGAACGTCCCGTTCTCCGCGGACTGCTCATCCTTCCGCAAGGGTTCTCCTGCGCACTCATTTTCCCTGCGCGGTTTTTTCATGATCCGCACAACCAGTTTCCCTATTCGGCAGCTCTTTAGGTGCTCAACCTGCCTACTCGCTTGCCCCAGTGTGTCTTCCGTTGAGTCATCGCACGGGTGCGCCGCACGTCCTCCGTTCTGGCATCGCCCGACCCATACGCGGGGAACGTCAAGGCACAGGGTGGCTACATTTTTACGCCGCTTGTTTCTGCGCTTCCCCGTCCGCACTGGCCTGCATGCCCAGCGTTTCTTTCAGCCTCCCTTAGATAATCTCCTTCAGCACCCATCTCAGCACCCATCTCAGCACCCACCTCAGCACCCACCTCAGCACCCACCTCAGCACCCACCTCAGCACCCACCTCAGCACCCACCTCAGCACCCACCTCAGCACCCACCTC
>Ga0207976_100095_pt1 | contig 89365 bp, 81 predicted proteins | sample LakWasMe94_HOW11_2_FD_183916 | JGI IMG/M metagenome (GOLD analysis project Ga0207976, IMG submission 183916) | Freshwater sediment methanotrophic microbial communities from Lake Washington under simulated oxygen tension - Sediment Metagenome... | ecosystem: Environmental > Aquatic > Freshwater >...
TTAATAGCTGCCAGCGCATGATTCACTAGCGCTACCGGCTGATTTCTCTAAAAACCCACTCCGGGGCGCCCCCAGGGCGCTCACAACGCCCCGTACCGCCACGACACGTTCATCGCCAGCACCTCGCCCTGCGCCAAGCTGCGCAGGCCGGGCTGGCCCGGTTGGTGGAAAGCATCGATGGGCTGGGTGATGGGCTCAAAGCAGAACGCCGGGCCCTGTGGCGGGCGGTACACCAGGCAGTAGTGGTGGGCCGCGCCGCCGTCCTTGTCAAAGTCCGGCATGTGGGCGGTAAGGCGCAGCCCGCGCTCGGGCCAGTCGATCTGCGCGGTGCCACCCCAGCCGGTGTAGGCGTTGTCGATCAGGCCGCCATTGGCGGGCGCGCCGGTGTTCAAGTCCCAGCCGGGCGGAAACTGTTGCGTGTGCTCCGTGGGCAAAGGGTCGTCGCCACACAGCCACACGCCCTGCACCGGCGCCGTGATGCGCGTGCCGGGCGTGCGCGGAAACCAGGGGTGCAGGCCCAGGCCGTAGGGCAGCGGCTGCGCGCCCAGGTGCCGCACCTGCACCGACTGGTCCAGGCCGCCCTCCACCAGGCGGAAGGTCTGCACGCATTCGTACTCGTAGGGGTTGCCGTCAAAGCGCTCGGAGCGCAGCTGCATCTGCAGCGTGTCGGGCGCGGGCTGGGTCAGCTGCCAGGGCTGCAGCCACCCGTCGCCGTGGATGGGGTACGGCTCGCCCACGCGGTTGGGACGCATGGGGTGGAACTGGCCCGCCTGCTCAAACCCGCCGCCGCTGATGCGGTTGGACCAGGGCACCATGGCAAAGGATGCAAGCTGGTACAGGTCGGGCGTGGCGCCGTCCCACGGCCGCCACAGGTCGATGCGTGCATCAGCCTCTTGCGGGTCGTCGATCTGCCAGGCCGCCACGCTGCCGCCCAGTGTGGGCACCAGGCCCAGATGCTGCCCCGCGTGGTGCAGCCAGACGATGGGGTGGGATGAAGAGGCCTCGGTCATGGGCGGTGTGCTTTCTGCGGGATGGAGAAAAGAAGAGGCGGAGCCATGGGCCTCGCTGCTGCGCGCGGGGCCGGCATCAGCCGCCAAACAGATGCGCGGGCAGGCCGGGCGTGCTGATGTCCACGGCAAACAGTGCCCCGGCCAGCGGCTCGGCCGCGAGCTGCTCGGGCGTGAGGCCGGTGCGGGCCGAGGTGATGTACAGCGTGCGCAGGTCCGCACCGCCAAAGGCGCAGTTGGTGACCTGGCTTACGGGCAGCGGGATGCGGGCCAGCTCCTCGGCCGTGTCGGCGTCGTGGCAGGTGACGCAGCTACCGCCCCAGTGCGCCACCCACAGGCGGCCCTGCGCATCGGTGGTCATGCCGTCAGGCACGCCGTCAGCCGCGGGCCAACGCTTCCACAGCGTTTTGTCGCTCACGGTGCCGGTGGCCGGGTCGCAGCGGTAGCGGTAGGTGGTGCCCTGCACCGTGTCATTGAAAAACATGGCCGTGCCTTGCGCGGTAGGGGCCCAGGTGGGGCCATTGGTCACGGCAAAACCATCGTCGTGCCTCGTGCAGTCGCCGCTGGCGGTGTAGCTGTAGAGCGCGCCCGTGGGAGCCTCGCACGCAAAGTCCATGCTGCCACCCCAGAAGCGGCCCCAGGCGTCGCACTTGCCGTCGTTGAATCGGTTGCCTGCGCGCTCTGGCTCGGGCTGGTGCAGGTAGCGCGGGGCGATGTCAGCAGCGGGGTCGAACAGTGCAAAGCCCCGGCGCAGGGTGACGATGAAGCCGGGGGCGTCGGCGCGCTCGGCAATGGCAGAAATCTCTTCGTCAAACGTCCAGCGCTGGTGGGCGCTGGTGGCCGGGTCCCAGCGGTGCAGCTCGCGCTGCAGGATGTCCACCCAGTACACAGCCTGCTCGCGCACCGACCACGTCACGCCCTCACCCAGTGCGTTGCCCAGTGCGACCACGCAGCGCACGGCGCCGGTTGTTGTGGGAGCAGAGGCGGACGCGCCGCTGGACGGTGGGATGGGGGTATCCAGCGAAGGGCGCACGTTGGTTGTCTCCGGTCGTTTTTTTGCATCGGCCTGCCGCCAGGCACTTGACGAGCGGCATCTTATCAACGCCAATTGATGCTTGAAATGAATTTTTTTGCCATTGATTGATTGCAATATTGATATGACACAGCTTTTTACCCCCTCCTCTTCGTCGACCGACGCCACCGGCGCCCCCCAGGGCCTGGCGAAATTCCCCAGCCTGCAAGGCCGCGCCGTGTTTGTGACGGGCGGCGGCAGCGGCATTGGCGCGGCCATCGTGGCGGCGTTTGCCGAGCAAGGTGCCCGCGTGGCGTTTGTGGACGTGGCGCGCAACGCGAGCGAAGCCCTGGCCCACCACATCGCCGACGCAGGCCTGCCCCGCCCCTGGTGGCGCGTATGTGATGTGCGCGATGTGAACGCCCTGCAGGCCTGCGTGGCCGAAGCGGCGGCCGAGCTGGGCAGCGACTTTGCGGTGCTGGTGAACAACGTGGCCAGCGATGACCGGCACACGCTCGAATCCGTGACGCCCGAGTACTACGACGAGCGCATGGCCATCAACGAGCGCCCCGCCTTCTTCGCCATCCAGGCCGTGGTGCCCGGCATGCGCAGGCTGGGTGCGGGCTCGGTGATCAACCTGGGCTCCACGGGCTGGCAGGGCAAGGGCACGGGCTACCCCTGCTATGCCATCGCCAAGTCGTCGGTGAACGGCCTCACGCGCGGGTTGGCCAAGACGCTGGGGCAGGACCGGATCCGCATCAACACGGTGTCGCCGGGGTGGGTGATGACGGAGCGGCAGATCAAACTGTGGCTGGACGCCGAGGGCGAGAAGGAGCTGGCGCGCAACCAGTGTTTGCCGGACAAGCTGCGGCCGCATGACATTGCGCGGATGGTGTTGTTTTTGGCGTCGGACGATGCGGCGATGTGTACGGCGCAGGAGTTCAAGGTGGATGCGGGATGGGTTTGATTTTTTGAAGTCTTTTTGGGCTCTGGCGCTTATCCATTAAGCGCTGGCAGCTATTGTTTTTGTAGTTTGTGAGTGTGAGTGTGGGTGCTGGTCTGGCGGCGTGCTCGGGTTGAGGGCGGAGGCCGGGAGTCGCCCGGCGTGCGAGTAACTTTCTTTCGCGTCGCCGAAAGAAAGTCACCAAAGAAAGGGCGACCCTACTGTCTGCGACCCCTGCGCTTCGCTACGGGGCAACCTGGGGTGCTCGGTCACGGGGTGCACCGCAGAACTCGCTGCGCGCCTGCGGCGCTTCGCTCGGACAACTGCGGTGAGTCAGTTCACGAAGCGCGTGTGTCCTTCGGCACACGCGCCACCCCGCGCCCTGCGCGCCCCAGGCGCATCCAGAAGGGAACCCGGGGAGCGGACATCCACACGGGCCATTGCTTCGCTGCGCTACGCTCGGCCCCGTCTCGCGGGCGCAAGCGCCACGCGCTGCGCAGGCCAGGCCGAGCGCAGCGATGGCCCGAGGGCTGTTCGGTTGTTCGGCTGTTCGGCTGTCCATCCCCTGCTGGCTGCGCCTGCGGCGGGGCGGTTGTGGGGTGAGCATGGGCGTCGGAGCGCCCATGCTTCGTGAACTGACTCGCCGTGGATGTCTGAGCGAAGCTGCACCGCAGCGCAGTGAGTTCCACGGCGCACCCCGCAACCGCCCCGCCGCAGGTTTGCCCCTTCGCACAGCGAAGGGGTCGCAGACTGGGGGTCGCCTTTCTTTTGGGTACTTTTCTTTGGCGAAGCAAAGAAAAGTACCTCGCCCGCCGGGGCGACTCACGGCCTCCGCCCTGAACACAGGCACCCGGCCACATCAGCCCAAGAACCTAGAACCAGGGAAGCGCTTACCAAATTACTATCAAAACAATAGCTACCAGCGCATATCTCACTATCGCATCCAGCCAATATCAACCCAAACCATCAATCCCCCACCTCCAACCGCCGCCCATACTGCACCAGACTCGTCTGCTTCAACGCCTTCATCATCACCTTCGCCGCCGGCGACAGCAGCCGGTCCGACCGCGTGATGATTCCGAACGCATCCATATGGCACGGCATCGCCAGCGGCAACACCGTCACGATCCCATGCGCCGCGTAATAGCGCGCCACATCCTCCGCCACCACCGCGATCATGTCGCTCTGCTGCAGCATGCGCGTGATGAACAACAGCGCCGATGTCTCCACCGTGTGCAGCGGCGGCGCCAGCCCGTCCTGCTGGAACATCAGGTCAAACCGGTGCCGCAGCACGCTGCCCGCCGGCGGCACGATCCAGCTGGCCGACACCACATCGCGCAGCGTCAACCCGGTCATGCTCGACAGCGGGTGGCCCGGGCGCGTCATGGCGCAGACCAGTTCCTCCGTCAGCGACTCATAGCGCAGGTTCTCCTTGTCGTGCTCTTCGTACAAGCGGCCCACCACGATGTCGAGCTTGCCCTGCTCCAGCCGCTCCAGCAGCACGGGGCTGGTTTCGATGTCCAGCGAAATGCGCAGGCTGGGGTGCTCCTGCTTGACCTGTGCTACGGCGGCGGGCAGCAGGCTCAGGCCCGGTGAGGTGATGGCACCAATGCCCACCTGGCCGTAGTGCCCGCGCTTGAGAGCACCGATCTCGTCGTGCGCCTGGTTCAGGTTGGCCAGGGCCATGCGCGCGTGGCGGATCATGGTTTCGCCATACCAGGTGGGGCGCATGCCACGCGGCAGACGGTCAAACAGCGACACCTCCAGCACATCCTCCAGGTCCTTGAGCAGCTTGGAGGCGGCCGGCTGCGTCATGCTGAGCACCTGGGCGGCGCGGTGGATGTTGCCCTCTTCGGCCAGGGCCACCAGCAGCAGCAGTTGGCGCGTCTTGAGGCGGGCGCGGATGAACCAGTGGTTGTAGGTGCTCATGGATGGCGAAGGACGGGAAAAGGGAGGGGTTTTCCAGAATGCAAAGAACGATATGTATTTTGTCTAAAAAACGATTGGATTGATATCGAAACCTTCCATAGACTTCGCCGCAACTGCAACAAAGGCCTCTCTCCATGAAGCTCGGCGACCTCCAGCTCAGCCCCCGGCACCTGATCAACGGCCGGTGGGAAATCGGCACCACCACCGGCATCAGCACCAATCCGTCGGACACCCGCGAGGTGGTGGCCGAATACGCCCGCGCCGACCGCAACCAGACCGAGCTGGCCGTGCGCGCTGCGGCCGACGCCCTGCCCACCTGGAGCCAGAGCACCCCCCAACGCCGCGCCGACGTGCTGGACATGATCGGCAGCGAGCTGCTGGCACGCAAGGACGAGCTGGGCGCACTGCTGGCGCGTGAAGAAGGCAAGACGCTGCCCGAAGGCATCGCCGAGGTGGCGCGCAGCGGGCAGATCTTCAAGTTTTTTGCGGGAGAGGCGCTGCGCATCCAGGGCGAGCTGCTGGCCTCTGTGCGCCAGGGCGTGCAGGTGGACGTAACCCGCGAGCCCGTGGGCGTGGTGGGCATCATCGCGCCGTGGAACTTCCCGTTCGCCATCCCGGCCTGGAAGATCGCCCCAGCCCTGGCCTACGGCAACACCGTGGTGTTCAAGCCCGCCGAGCTGGTGCCCGCCTGTGGTTGGGCGTTGGCCGAAATCATCAGCCGCAGCGGCCTGCCCGCCGGTGCCTTCAACCTAGTCATGGGCAGCGGCCGCGAGGTGGGCCAGACGCTGGTGGACCACCCGCTGGTCAACGCACTGAGCTTTACCGGATCGGTAGCCACGGGCGACCGAATCCTGCGTGCGGCCAGCCAGCGCCGTGCCAAGGTGCAGCTGGAGATGGGCGGCAAGAACCCGCTCATCGTGCTGGCCGACGCCGACCTGGACCAGGCGGTGGACTGCGCGCTGCAGGGCTCGTATTTCTCCACCGGCCAGCGCTGCACCGCATCGAGCCGTCTCATCGTCGAGGCCGAGGTGCACGACGCCTTTGTGGCGCGCCTGCGCAACCGGCTGGCCAGCCTGAAGGTGGGCCACGCGCTGGAGCGCGGCACCGAGATGGGCCCGGTGGTGGATGACAACCAGCTGGCACAAAACCTGGATTACATCGACATTGCGAAGAGCGAGGGAGCGGAGCATGTCTGGGGTGGCGAGCGCCTGGAGCGCCCCACCCCAGGCCATTACATGAGCCCCGCCCTCTTCTTGGCCCGCCCGGAGCACCGCGTGGCGCGCGAGGAAATCTTTGGCCCCGTGGCCTGTGTGCTGCGGGCCGACGACTACGACCACGCGCTGGCCTTGGCCAACGACACACCCTTTGGCCTGTGTGCGGGCATCTGTACCACGTCGCTCAAGCGCGCCATGCACTTCAAGCGCCACGCTGCCGTGGGCATGACCATGGTGAACCTGCCCACGGCGGGCGTGGACTTCCATGTGCCGTTTGGCGGCCGCAAGGAATCGAGCTACGGCGCCCGCGAGCAGGGGCGCTACGCCGCCGAGTTCTACACCACCGTCAAGACGGGCTACATGCTGGCTTGAGCCCTGCCCTTTTCGAGCGTTCCTTCTTTCCATCCCGCAACCATCGTCAACCAACCATTACAGACAGGAGACAAGATGATGAAAATGAACCGCCGCACCGTTGCTGCCGCCTTGGCTAGCGTGCCCGTGGCCGCCTTGCTGCCCGGCACTGCCTGGGCGCAAAAGCCCCTCGTGCTGGGCTTCAGCCAGGTGGGGGCCGAGAGCGAATGGCGCACCGCCAACACCGAGTCCATCAAGTCGGCCGCCAAGGAGGCGGGCATCGAGCTGAAGTTCTCGGACGCGCAGCAAAAGCAGGAGAACCAGATCAAGGCCATCCGCTCGTTCATCGCGCAGAAGGTGGACGTGATTGCGTTCTCGCCCGTGGTGGAGTCGGGCTGGGAGCCCGTGCTGCGCGAGGCCAAGGCCGCCAAGATTCCCGTGGTGCTGACCGACCGCGCAGTGAACACCAAGGACACGTCGCTGTACGTGACCTTCATGGGCTCGGACTTTGTGGAAGAAGGCCGCAAGGCCGGCCGCTGGCTGGTGGAGAAGATGAAGGACCAGAAGGGCGAGGTCAACATCGTCGAGCTGCAAGGCACCGTGGGCTCGGCCCCTGCCATCGACCGCAAGAAGGGCTTTGAAGAAGTCATCAAGGCCGACCCCAAGTTCAAGATCATCCGCAGCCAGACCGGCGACTTCACCCGTGCCAAGGGCAAGGAAGTGATGGAAGCCTTCCTGAAGGCCGAGGGCAAGAAGATCAACGTGCTGTACGCGCACAACGACGACATGGCGATTGGCGCCATCCAGGCCATCGAAGAGGCCGGCATGAAGCCCGCCAAGGACATCGTGATCATCTCCATCGATGCAGTGAAGGGCGCCTTCGAAGCCATGATCGCCGGCAAGCTCAACGTGAGCGTGGAATGCAGCCCCCTGCTGGGCCCGCAGCTGATGAGCGCTGTCAAGGACATCAAGGCAGGCAAGGCGGTACCCAAGCGCATCGTGACGGAAGAAGGCATCTTCCCGATGGAAGTGGCGGCGAAGGAAATGCCGAACAGGAAGTATTAACCCCCTGAGGCGCTGCGCGCCTTCCCCCTTTCTCTCGCATCGCTGCGCGATGCGGGAAGGGGGACGCCACCGGCCCGGCGGGGCGGCCCTTGGGCGGTGGCTCTGGCACTGGGCCGCGACAGTTTCGTAAGGCCGTGACGCATCCAAGCGGCAATCAAATCAAAACAACATCAGGAGACAGACTCAAATGAAGCGTGCAATTTTCAAGGCCGTGTTGGCCACCGTGGCACTGGCTGCCATTGGCGCCACATCCGTGGCATCGGCCCAGGACAAGGGCACCATCGGCATCTCGATGCCCACCAAGTCCTCGGCGCGCTGGATTGCCGATGGCGACAACATGGTCAAGGTGCTCAAGGACCGGGGCTACAAGACCGACCTGCAGTACGCCGAAGACGACATCCCCAACCAGCTCGCGCAGATAGAGAACATGATCACCAAGGGTGCCAAGGTGCTGGTGATCGCGTCGATTGACGGCACCACGCTGTCCAAGGCGCTGCAAAACGCGGCCGACAAGGGCGTGAAGGTCATTGCGTACGACCGTCTCATCAAGGGCTCGAAGAACGTGGACTACTACGCCACGTTCGACAACTTCCAGGTGGGTGTGCTGCAGGCCACCTCCATCGTGGACAAGCTGGGCCTCAAGCAAGGCAAGGGCCCGTTCAACATCGAACTGTTCGGCGGCTCGCCGGACGACAACAACGCCTTCTTCTTCTACGACGGCGCCATGAGCGTGCTGCAGCCCTACATCGACAGTGGCAAGCTGGTGGTGCGCAGCAAGCAGACCGGCATGAACAAGGTGGGCACGCTGCGCTGGGATGGCTCGGTGGCCCAGGCGCGCATGGACAACCTGCTGTCCGCCTACTACGGCAAGGACAAGGTGCACGCGGTGCTGTCGCCCTATGACGGCATCTCCATCGGCATCCTGTCCTCCCTCAAGGGCGTGGGCTACTGCACCGCCCAGCAGCCCTGCCCCGTGGTCAGCGGCCAGGACGCCGAGGTGCCTTCCATCAAGTCCATCCTCAAGGGCGAGCAGTCTTCCACCGTGTTCAAGGACACCCGCGAGCTGGCCAAGGTGGCAGCCAACATGGTGGACGCCGTGCTGACAGGCAAGCAGCCCGAGATCAATGACACCAAGACCTACAACAACGGCGTGAAGGTGGTGCCCTCGTACCTGCTCAAGCCCGTGTCGGTGGACGTATCCAACTGGAACACGGTGCTGGTGGGCAGTGGGTACTACAAAGAGTCCCAAATCAAGTGAGCGCGAGCGGCTTCTGCATGTAGAGCCGCCGCCTGCGAATGCTGCTGGGGCAGCGCAGGCGGCGTGCAACCGGGATGGGGCCAGAGGCCCCGCCAACAGACTGAGAGACCATGCTTCTTGAAATGCGGAACATCCGCAAAACCTTCCCCGGCGTGGTGGCGCTGAACCAGGTCAACCTGCAGGTGCAGGCCGGGGAGATCCATGCCATCGTCGGCGAAAACGGGGCGGGCAAATCCACGCTGATGAAGGTGCTGTCGGGTGTGTACCCACACGGCAGCTACAGCGGCCAGATCCTGTTCGACGGGCAGGAGCGCGAATTTGCGGGCATCCGCGACAGCGAGCACCTGGGCATCATCATCATTCACCAGGAGCTGGCGCTGGTGCCGCTGCTGTCGATTGCCGAGAACATCTTTCTTGGCAACGAAACCGCGCGGCACGGCGTCATCGACTGGATGGCCGCACACAGCCGCGCACAGGCGCTGCTGCACAAGGTGGGCCTGCGCGAGTCGCCTGACACACCGGTGGGCCAGCTGGGTGTGGGCAAGCAGCAGCTGGTGGAAATTGCCAAGGCGCTGTCGCGCAAGGTGCGCCTGCTGATCCTGGACGAGCCCACCGCCAGCCTCAACGAGAACGACAGCCAGGCCCTGCTTGACCTGCTGCTGGAGCTCAAAGCCCAGGGCATCACCTGCATCCTGATCTCGCACAAGCTCAACGAGATCTCGCGCGTGGCGGATGCCATCACCGTGCTGCGCGACGGCAGCACCGTGCAGATGTTGGACTGCCGCGAGGGCCCGGTGAGCGAAGACCGCGTGATTCAGGCCATGGTGGGCCGCGAGATGAGCGACCGCTACCCCCAGCGCCAGCCGCAAGTGGGTGACATTGTTTTTGAGGTGCGCAACTGGCGCGCCCACCACCCGCAGCGCAGCGACCGCGAGCACCTCAAGGGCATCGACCTGAATGTGCGGCGCGGCGAGATAGTGGGCATTGCGGGCCTGATGGGCGCAGGCCGCACCGAGCTGGCCATGAGCATCTTCGGCCGCTCCTGGGGCCAGCGCATCAGCGGCGAAGTGCGGCTGCACGGCCAGCCCATCGACGTGAGCACTGTGGAAAAGGCCGTGCGCCACGGCCTGGCCTATGTGACCGAAGACCGCAAGGGCAATGGCCTGGTGCTGAACGAAGACATCCAGTTCAACACCTCGCTGGCCAACCTGCCGGGCGTGTCGTTCGCCAGCGTGATCGACAGCGGCCAGGAACACCGCGTGGCACAGGATTACCGCGAGAAGCTGCGCATCCGCTGCTCGGGCGTGGACCAGAAGACGCTGAACCTCTCGGGCGGCAACCAGCAAAAAGTGGTGCTGAGCAAATGGCTGTTCACCAGCCCCGAAGTGCTCATCCTCGACGAGCCCACGCGCGGCATCGACGTGGGCGCCAAGTACGAGATCTACACCCTCATCGCCCAGCTGGCGGCCGAGGGCAAATGCGTGATCGTGATCTCCTCCGAAATGCCCGAGCTGCTGGGCATCACGGACCGCATCTATGTGATGAACGAAGGCCGCTTTGTGGCCGATATGCCAACTTCAGACGCCTCGCAAGAAAAGATCATGCGAGCCATCGTGAGTGCCCCCCCTGAGGCGCTTCGCGCCATCCCCCCCAAGGGGGACGCCGCCAGTGCGGCGGGGCGGCCCTTGCACGGCGGCCGCGCGTAGCTGCAGCGCCCCTCTTCAGCGCCTGATGAACCGCACAACGCATTGAACTGATGACCGAAATGAGCCAGACCACCCATCCCCCCGCCAGCACGCTGGCCGACGGCAGCACGACAGCAGCGGCGCGGCACGACAAGTCGCTGCTGCAACACCTGCAGCACAATCTGCGCGAATACGGCATGTTGATCACGCTGGTGGCCATCATGGGCTTCTTCCAGTACATGACCGAGGGCACGCTGATGCAGCCCTTGAACCTGACCAACCTGGTGCTGCAGAACAGCTACATCGTCATCATGGCGCTGGGCATGCTGCTGGTCATCGTGGCCGGGCACATCGACCTGTCGGTGGGCTCGGTGTGTGGCTTCATCGGCGCACTGGCGGCGGTGCTGATGGTCGAATACAACTGGCACTTTGTGCCCGCCACGCTGGTGTGCCTGCTGTGCGGCGGGCTCATCGGCGCCATTCAAGGCGGGTTTGTGGCCTTCTCGCGCATCCCCTCGTTCATCGTCACGTTGGCGGGCATGCTGGTGTTCAAGGGCCTGGCGCTGGCGCTGCTGGCGGGTCAGTCGGTGGGGCCGTTCCCCTCGGCGTTCCAGATGCTCAGCTCGGGTTTTATCCCTGACCTGTTCAGCGTGGAGGGGCTGCGCCTGACCTCGCTGCTGCTGGGTGCGGCCGTGGCTGCGGCCCTGGCCGTGGGCGGACTGCGCCAGCGCGCCAACCGCCTGCGCCATGGCGTGCAGACGGAGCCCGCTGGCCTGTTCGTCGCACGCACGGTGGTGTTTGGCGGGTTGCTGGTGTACTTCAGCTACCTGCTCGCTTCGTACAAGGGCCTGCCCAACGTGCTCATCGTGATGGCGCTGCTGATCGTGCTGTTCGACTTTGTCACCAGCCGCACCACCGTCGGCCGCCGCATCTATGCCATGGGCGGCAACGAGAAGGCGGCCAAGCTATCGGGCATCAGCGGCTCACGCTGTATGCCTTCATCAACATGGGCGTGTTGGCAGCCCTGGCCGGGCTGGTGTTTGCGGCGCGGCTCAACACCGCCACGCCCAAGGCGGGCCTGGGTTTTGAGCTGGACGTGATTGCTGCCTGCTTCATCGGCGGCGCATCGGCATCGGGCGGCGTGGGCAAGGTGATGGGCGCGGTCATCGGCGCCTTCGTGATGGGCGTGATGAACAACGGCATGTCCATCCTGGGCATCGGCATCGACTACCAGCAGGTCATCAAGGGCGTCGTGCTGCTGGCAGCCGTGCTGGTCGATGTCTACAACAAAAACAAGGCATGACGGTTTCCATGGACGCATCCACCGTTCACGCCCACGCTGCAGCGCCGGTGCTGCAGCTTTCGGGCATCCACAAGCAGTTTGCGGGCATCACCGTGCTGCGCGATGTGCAGCTCAACCTCTACCCTGGCGAGATCCATGCGCTGATGGGGCAAAACGGTGCGGGCAAGTCCACGCTGATCAAGGTGCTGACGGGTGTGCTGGAGGCCAGCGGCGGGCAGATGCGGCTGGGTGGAGAAGCCGTGTGGCCCGACTCGCCGCTGGCGGCGCAGCGCCTGGGCATCAGCACCGTGTACCAGGAGGTCAACCTTTGCCCCAACCTCTCGGTGGCCGAGAACATCTTTGCGGGCCGCTACCCGCGCTGCGGCATCGCGCAGGGCTTTCGCATCGACTGGGCCACGCTGCACCAGCGTGCCCGCGATCTGGTGGCGCGCATCGGCCTACAGATCGACGTGACGCGCCTGCTGTCGGACTACCCCGTGGCCGTGCAACAGCTGGTGGCGATTGCGCGCGCACTCAGCATCGAATCGCGCGTGTTGATCCTGGATGAGCCCACCTCCAGCCTGGACGACGACGAGGTGCAAAAGCTCTTCGAGGTGCTGCGGCGCCTGCGCAGCGAGGGCCTGTCCATCGTCTTTGTGACGCACTTTTTGAACCAGGTGTATGCCGTGTCCGACCGCATCACCGTGCTGCGCAATGGCAGCTGGGTGGGTGAGTGGCTGGCCAAGGACCTGGGCCCGCAGGCGTTGATTGCTGCCATGCTGGGCCGCGACCTGGCCGCTGCATCGGAGCGACCCGCACCAGCACCCGCCGTGGACAGCCGCCAAGCCAACCTGCTGCAAGCCGAGGGCCTGGGACAAGACACGCAATTGCAGCCGCTGGACCTGCAGATCCGCGCGGGCGAGGTGGTGGGCCTGGCGGGGCTGCTGGGCTCGGGCCGCACCGAGCTGGCGCGCCTGCTGTTTGGCCTGGAGCAGCCTGACCGGGGCGCGCTGCGCATCGACGGGCAGGTGGTGAAGTTTGCCAACCCCATGGATGCGATCCGCCATGGCCTCGCCCTGTGCCCCGAAGAGCGCAAGACCGACGGCATCGTGGCGGAACTGTCAGTACGCGAAAACATTGCGCTGGCGCTGCAGGCCCGCATGGGCGTGGGCAATTTTCTTTCGCGTGCCGAGCAGACGGCGCTGGCCGAACGCTATGTGAAGCTGCTGGGCATCAAGACCGAGACCGTGGACAAGGCCATCGGCCTGCTCTCGGGCGGCAACCAGCAAAAGGCCATCCTTGCGCGCTGGATGGCCATCGAGCCGCGCCTGCTGATCCTGGACGAACCCACGCGCGGCATCGACGTGGCCGCCAAGCAGGAAATCATGGACCAGATCCTGCATCTGGCCCAGGGCGGCATGGCCGTGCTGTTCATCTCTTCCGAAATGAGCGAGGTGGTGCGCGTGGCGCACCGCATCGTGGTGCTCCGCGACCGCCACAAAGTGGGTGAACTTCCAGCTGGAAGTAGCGAGGACGCCGTCTACGACCTGATTGCGGCCGAACATGCTTGAACGTTCCCCTTCCCTTCTGACAGCGCTACTGCGCCACCGTCTGGCCTGGCCCCTGATCACGCTGGCACTGCTGCTCATCGTGAACACGGTGTTCAACAGCAGCTTCCTCCACATCGAATGGCGCGACGGGCACCTGTACGGCAGCCTCATCGACATACTGAACCGCGCCGCACCGCTGGTGCTGGTGTCGCTGGGCATGACGCTGGTGATTGCCACTCGGGGTATCGACATCTCGGTGGGTGCGACGGTGGCCATTGCAGCGGCCGTGGCAGCGTGGCTGATCGGCGGCTCGGTGTCGGGCACCGAAAGCCGGTTCCCGCTGCCCGTCGCCATCCTGGGCGCCATCGGCGTGGCACTGCTGTGCGGCTTGTGGAACGGCGTGCTCGTCGCCAAGGTGGGCATGCAGCCCATCATTGCCACGCTGATCCTGATGGTGGCGGGCCGGGGCATTGCCCAGCTCATCACCGACGGGCAGATCATCACCATCTACTACACGCCCTACTTCTTCATGGGCGGTGGGTACCTGGCAGGGCTGCCGTTCTCTGTGTTCGTAGTGGCCGCAGTCTTCGTGGTGCTGTACCTCGCCATCACGCGCACGGCGCTGGGCTTGTTCATCCAGGCAGTGGGCATCAACCCCACGGCGGCGCGGGTGGCGGGTGTGCAGGCGGGGCGGCTTATCGTGGCGGCCTATGTGTTCTGCGGCGTGTGCGCGGGCATTGCGGGGCTGCTGATCAGCTCCAACGTGAAGAGCGCGGATGGCAACAACGCTGGGCAGCTGCTGGAGCTGGACGCCATCCTGGCCGCCACGCTGGGTGGCACCGCCCTCACCGGCGGCCGCTTCAGCCTGGTGGGCAGCGTGATTGGCGCACTCATCATCCAGACGCTGACCTACGCCATCTACTCCCTGGGCGTGCCGCCCGAGATCAACCTGGTGGTGAAGGCCGTGGTGGTGTTCATCGTGATGCTGCTCCAGTCGCCCGAGTTCCGGGCGCAAGTGGGCGCCCTGGCACGCCGCCCCGGCGCGGGAGCTTTGCAATGAGCGCCGTACCCAAGACCGCAGGCTTCGGCACCGTGAACCACCCTGCCCCACAGGCCACCGCCGCGCGCGCGCGGTTCAACCCCAAGTACCTGCCGCTGGCAGCCACCATCTCGCTGTTCGTGGCCATGGCCACGCTGGGTTCGGTGCTGTACACCGGGTTCTTCTCGGCCCAGGTGTTCCTCAACCTGCTGATCGACAACGCCTTCCTCATCATCGTGGCGGTGGGCATGACGTTCGTGATCCTGTCGGGCGGGATCGACCTCTCGGTGGGATCGGTGGTGGCGCTGACCACCATGGTGCTGGCCGCGCTGGTGGAACACCGGGGCTGGAACCCCATGGTCGCCATCCCGCTGGTGCTGCTGATGGGCACGGCATTTGGCGCGTTCATGGGTTTCCTCATCGAGCGCTTTCGGCTGCAGCCCTTCATCGTCACGCTGGCAGGCATGTTCCTGGCGCGGGGGCTGTGCTACCTCATCAGCATCGACTCGATCAGCATCACACACGAAGGCTATTCGGAGCTGGCGCAATGGCGACTGCCGCTGTGGGAAGGCGCATCCCTTTCGCTGGGGGCGCTCATCGCCATCGCCGTGCTGATGGTGGCCCTGTTCGTGGCGCACTGCACGCCGTTTGGCCGCAGCGTGTATGCGGTGGGCGGCAGCGAGCACTCGGCTGTGCTCATGGGCCTGCCGGTGCGCCGCACGCTCATTGGTGTCTACACGCTCTCGGGCTTTTGCTCAGCACTGGCGGGCGTGGTGTTCACGTTCTACATGCTGTCGGGCTATGGCCTGCATGCCGTGGGCATGGAGCTGGACGCGATTGCCGCCGTGGTCATTGGCGGAACACTGCTCACGGGTGGCGTGGGCTATGTGGCAGGCACGCTGTTTGGCGTGCTCATGCTCGGAATCATCCAGACCCTGATTTCCTTCGACGGCACGCTCAGCTCCTGGTGGACACGCATCGTCGTTGGTGTGCTGCTGTTCGCTTTCTGTCTGCTGCAGCGGCTGCTTTCGCGCCGCTCGGGCAAGGCCCGTTGACTCTTCATTTTTCCTCTTTCTCTCGCACCCCACCATGACCACCCCCAAGCGCAAACTCCGCTCCGCCGAATGGTTCGGCACGGCCGACAAAAACGGCTTCATGTACCGCAGCTGGATGAAGAACCAGGGCATCCCCGACCACGCGTTCGACGGCCGCCCCGTGATCGGCATCTGCAACACCTGGTCCGAGCTGACCCCGTGCAACGCCCACTTTCGCAAGATCGCCGAGCATGTGAAACGTGGCATTTACGAGGCGGGTGGTTTCCCCGTCGAGTTCCCGGTGTTCTCCAACGGCGAATCCAACCTGCGCCCCACGGCCATGCTCACGCGCAACCTGGCCAGCATGGATGTGGAAGAGGCCATTCGCGGCAACCCCATCGACGCGGTGGTGCTGCTGGTGGGCTGCGACAAGACCACGCCCGCACTGCTGATGGGTGCGGCCAGCTGCGACGTGCCGGCCATCGTGGTCACGGGCGGGCCCATGCTCAACGGCAAGCTGGACGGCAAGGACATCGGCTCGGGCACCGCCGTGTGGCGCCTGCACGAGTCACTGAAAGCCGGCGAGATCAACGAACACCAGTTCTTCGCGGCCGAGGCCGGCATGTCGCGCTCGGCGGGCACCTGCAACACCATGGGCACGGCCAGCACCATGGCCTGCATGGCTGAATCGCTGGGCACATCGCTGCCGCACAACGCAGCCATACCGGCGGTTGACTCGCGCCGGTATGTGCTGGCCCACATGTCGGGCAAACGGATCGTTGAAATGGCGCACGAAGGGCTCACACTCTCCAAAATTCTCACGCGCGAAGCCTTCGAGAACGCTATCCGCACCAACGCCGCCATCGGCGGCTCGACCAACGCTGTCATTCATTTGAAAGCCATCGCGGGCCGCATCGGCGTGCAGCTGGACCTGGAGGACTGGACCCGCATCGGCCGTGGCACGCCCACGCTGGTGGACCTGCAGCCCTCGGGCCGCTTCCTGATGGAAGAGTTCTACTACGCGGGCGGCCTGCCCGCCGTGCTGCGCCGCCTGGGCGAGAACGGCCTGCTGCCGCACCCCAACGCCCTCACCGTCAACGGCAAGAGCCTGTGGGACAACGTGCGCGAAGCCCCGCAATACAACGACGAGGTGATCCGCCCGATCAGCAACCCGCTGATTGCCGACGGTGGCATCTGCATATTGCGCGGCAACCTGGCGCCGCGTGGCGCGGTGCTCAAGCCCTCCGCCGCCTCGCCCGAACTGCTCAAGCACCGGGGCCGCGCCGTGGTGTTCGAGAACCTGGAGCACTACAAGGAACGCATCGTCGATGAAAACCTGGACATCGACGCCAGCTGCGTGATGGTGCTCAAGAACTGCGGCCCCAAGGGCTACCCCGGCATGGCCGAGGTGGGCAACATGGGCCTGCCGCCCAAACTGCTGCGCCAGGGCGTGAAAGACATGGTGCGCATCTCCGACGCCCGCATGAGCGGCACCGCCTACGGCACCGTGGTGCTGCACGTGGCGCCCGAGGCGGCAGCCGGTGGCCCGCTGGCTGCCATGCGCGATGGCGACTTCATCGAGCTGGACTGCGAGAACGGCCGCCTGCACCTGGACATCAGCGACGAGGAACTGGCAGCACGCCTGGCCGCATTGGCTGGCGCGGACAACGGCGGACGCGGCGGCTACCAACGCCTGTATGTGGACCACGTACTGCAGGCCGACGATGGCTGTGACTTTGACTTCTTGGTCGGCTGCCGGGGGGCCGCTGTGCCCCGCCACTCGCATTGATGCGCACTCTGAGACGCTCGCCGCAGTCAAACTGCTACAAATTTCATAGCTACCAGCGCTTATTAAAACTGCGCTAGAGGCATATTCAACTCAAATTCTTGCCCATACCCGCCATGCCTGCCCCCCATTCCCTCCAGAACCCTCGCTACCGAGGCATCTTCCCCGTCGTGCCCACCACCTTCCACGAAGACGGCACGCTCGACCTCGACAGCCAGAAGCGCTGCCTCGACTTCATGATCGACGCCGGTGTGGATGGCGTCTGCATCCTGGCCAACTTCTCCGAGCAGTTCTCGCTGTCCGATGCCGAGCGCGAAGTCCTCACCCGCACATCGCTGGAGCACGTGGCGGGCCGCGTGCCGGTCATCGTCACCACCACCCACTACGGCACCCGCGTGTGCGCCGAGCGCAGCCGCGCCGCGCAGGACATGGGCGCCGCCATGGTCATGGTCATGCCGCCCTACCACGGCGCCACCTTCCGCGTGCCTGAGGCGCAGATCTACGAGTTCTATGCGCGTGTGTCGGATGCGATCCGCATCCCGATCATGGTGCAGGACGCGCCCGCCAGCGGCACCGTGCTTTCGGCCCCCTTCCTGGCCCGCATGGCGCAAGAGATTGAAAACCTGGCCTACTTCAAGATCGAAGTGCCCGGCGCCGCCAGCAAGCTGCGCGAGCTGATCCGCCTGGGAGGCGATGCCATCGAAGGCCCGTGGGACGGCGAAGAAGCCATCACCCTGCTGGCCGACCTGGATGCGGGCGCCACGGGCGCGATGACGGGCGGTGCGTTCCCCGACGGCATTCGCCCCATCATCGAGGCGCACCGCCAGGGTGACATGGACCAGGCGTTTGCGCTCTACCAGCGCTGGTTGCCCCTCATCAACCACGAAAACCGCCAGGGCGGCATCCTCACGGCCAAGGCACTGATGAAGGAAGGCGGCGTGATCGCCTGCGAGGCAGGCCGCCACCCCTTTCCGGCCATGCACCCCGAAGTGCGGCGCGGCCTGATCGACATCGCACGGCGGCTGGACCCGCTGGTGCTGCGCTGGGCGCGTTAAGCAAGACACCCATGGTGCCTGCACGTTTTTTGGTGCCCGCCGAGGCGGGCCTGATTGCCCTGGACTGGGGCACGAGCGCCTTGCGCGCCTTCCGCATGGGCGCGCATGGCGAGGTGCTGGAGACGCGGCACCGCCCCTGGGGCATCATGAACCTGCCCCCCGCCACCGCGAGCGCGGCAGACGGCGAGCCCGGCGCCGCGTTTGAACGCGCACTGCAAGACACCTGCGGCGACTGGCTGGCCGCCGCACCCGGCCTGCCCCTGCTGGCCTGCGGCATGGTGGGCAGCGCCCAGGGCTGGCGCGAGGCCAAGTACCTGCCGACGCCCACCTCGCTCGATGCACTGGCGCGGGGCCTGACACTGGTGGAGTGGCGCGACGGCCCGCCGCTGCACATCGTGCCGGGCCTGTTGCAGCAGGGCGCGCTGCCCAACGTGATGCGCGGCGAAGAAACCCAGGTGCTGGGGGTGCTGGCAGGCCTTGCGCTGGCTGCGGATGCGCTCGTACTCATCGGCCTGCCCGGCACGCACAGCAAATGGGTGCTGGCACGCCGGGGCCGCATCGAGCAGTTCCACACCTTCATGACCGGCGAGGTGTTTGCCGCACTGCGCGGCCACACGATTCTGGGCAAGACCATGCAGGCCGCAGCGGCACCCGACGACGATGCCTTTGCGCGCGGGCTGGAGGTGGCGCGGGGCAGCGATGCCGCGCTGGGACTGCTCTCGCACATCTTCAGCACCCGCACGCTGGGGCTGACCGGCGCGCTGGCGCCTACCGCGCAAGCGGACTACCTCTCCGGCCTGCTGATCGGGCACGAGGTGGCGAGCCTGAGCCGCGCACAGGATCAAACCCCAACAACACCACAAACGCTGGTGCTGTGCGGCGAGCCCGACCTGTGCCGCCGCTACGCCGTCGCGCTGCAGACCCATGGCTTTGCCGCACCCACCATCGCCACGCAGGCCACGGCCACCGGGCTGTGGCAGATCGCGCTGGCGGCAGGGCTGGTCGTTGCGCCAGCACCCTCCCCCTCACACCCCATCACCGCCGGGAGCCTGCCCGCATGAACCCCATCGACAAAGCCCTGTTCCACATCCTGCAGCGCTGCGGGCTCATCGCCATCCTGCGCGGCGTGCAGCCGCACGAGGTGGTGGCCATCGGCCATGCGTTGTACGACGCAGGGTTTCGCATCATCGAAGTGCCGCTCAACTCGCCCGAGCCGCTGGCCAGCATCCGCGCACTGCGCGATGCACTGCCCGCCGACTGCCTCGTGGGTGCAGGCACCGTGCTCTCCATCGAGGCCGTGGCCGATGTGGCCGCAGCCGGCGGGCAGATCATCGTCATGCCCCACAGCGACCCCGACGTGATCCGCGCCGCACGGGCCGCCAGCATGGCCTGCGCGCCCGGCGTGGCCACGCTGACCGAGGCCTATGCCGCGCTGGCAGCGGGCGCCAACATGCTCAAGCTGTTCCCGGCCGAGGCGCTGCCGCCCCATGTGCTCAAGGCCTGGCGCGCCGTCATCACGCCGCCCATGGCGCTGGTGCCCGTGGGCGGCATCGTGCCCGAGAGCATTGCCCCTTATGCGGCAGCAGGCGCCAGCGGCTTTGGCCTGGGCTCGGCCCTGTACCGGCCCGGCGACCAGGCCCCCGAAGTCGCGCACAAAGCCGCAGCGTTTGCGCGGGCGTGGCAGGCGTCCTTTGGCACCGCGCCCGCCACGGCCTGAACCACGCCCCTACTCGCTCCAGACAACCCAGCATTTCTGAACCAACTGCCCCGCACCCATGAAGATCACCCGACTCACCACGTTCATCGTTCCGCCGCGCTGGTGCTTCCTCAAAATAGAAACGGACGAAGGCATCACTGGCTGGGGCGAGCCCGTGCTGGAAGGCCGCGCGCACACCGTGGCCGCTGCGGTGGATGAGCTGGCAGACTATCTCGTTGGCAAAGACCCACGCCACATCGAAGACCACTGGACCGTGCTGTACCGGGGCGGCTTTTACCGGGGCGGCGGGGTGCACATGAGCGCGCTGGCCGGCATCGACCAGGCGCTGTGGGACATCAAGGGCAAGGCGCTGGGCGTGCCCGTGTCCGAACTGCTGGGAGGCAATGTGCGCAGCCACATCAAGGTCTACAGCTGGATCGGCGGAGACCGCCCCAGCGAGACAGCCGCCGCCGCCCAGGCCGCCGTGGCGCGCGGCTTCACGGCCGTGAAGATGAACGGCACCGAAGAGGTGCAGTACGTGGACAGCTACGACAAGGTGGAGCGCTGCCTGCAGAACGTAGCCGCCGTGCGCGAGGCCGTGGGGCCGAACGTGGGGATTGGCGTGGACTTTCACGGCCGCGTGCACCGGCCCATGGCCAAGGTGCTGGTCAAGGAGCTGGAGCCCTACAAGCTTATGTTCATCGAAGAGCCTGTGCTGAGCGAACACGAAGAGGCGCTGAAGGAGATCGCCCGCATCTCATCCACCCCCATTGCCCTGGGCGAGCGTCTGTACTCGCGCTGGGACTTCAAGCGCGTGCTGCAAGGCGGCTATGCGGACATCATCCAGCCCGACCCCTCGCACGCAGGCGGCATCACCGAAACCCGCAAGATCGCCAGCATGGCCGAGGCCTATGACGTAGCCCTGGCCCTGCACTGCCCGCTGGGCCCGATTGCACTGGCGGCCAACCTGCAGCTGGATGCGGTTTGCTACAACGCCTTCATCCAGGAGCAGAGCCTGGGCATCCACTACAACCAGGCCAACGACCTGATGGACTATGTGTCTAACCCCGGGGTGTTTGCGTACCAGGACGGCATGGTCGCCATCCCCACGGGGCCGGGGCTAGGGATTGAGGTGAACGAAGACTACGTGCGCGAGCGGGCGCAGCTGGGGCACCGGTGGAGGAACCCGGTGTGGCGGCACCGGGATGGGAGCTTTGCGGAGTGGTGAGGTGGTTGGGCGCCTTGTTATTGATGCGGCGCGGTTTACTCCAGAGTATCGATGGCGCTGTACCTCAGCTTGCCCAGGGCTTCGGCAGCCTCGGCTCGAACGGGGCTCATGAATGGATTGCGCCAGATCAATAGGCTAGGAGCAGTCGCCCAGTTTCATCTTTCGAACGCTTGCTGGTACGGGGATGACTCTGTCAGCTCAGAGAAAGTCAGAGCGGTTTGGGCAAATCACAGGCTGCAAAAAGCGCCACACGAGCTTCATCAAGCACCTCGACAAGCTCGTCTGCAACAAACTGTCTGCTTCCGATTTCAAGCAAACCTTCGCCTTGCAACACGTGTGCCAGCCGGTAAGCCCGCTCTAACAAGGCTGCAGCCTCAAGCAACTCCTTTTGTCCGCTCATACTGTGTCAGTGTGCCTGGATCAGATTGGCAGCACCCAATCCGAGGAACACCATAAAAAGTGTCTTCTGGAAGACGGGGCCGACAAGGCGGCTACGTAGCAGCTCACCAAGCTTGAGCCCGCAAAATGCGCCGATCAATGCTCCACCGACTGCAATAGCAACAGACGACGGGATCAACCCCAAAGGGGCGGACATCTGCACTTTCACGGCGAGCGACAGAGTGGCCACGGTGAATGAAAGGCCCAGCGCTTGCACCATCTCGTCCTTGCCCAGCCTCAGCGTCTGTAAGTAGGGAACCCAGGGCAATACGAAGACGGCCGTGAGTGACGTCACGAACCCGGTGGCCGCGCCTGTCGGCAGGCTCAGCCATTTGCTGGTGAGTGAAAGATCGGGCAGCTGAGGTCGCCACAAGCCCCAGATGCCATAGGCCATGAGAATCCCGCCCAGCCAGCCCTTGGTCGTTTGTGCGGAAACGGCGTCCCCCAGACCGGGCGCGCTCACAGTCACGATCGCGATTGCCAGCCAACCGGGCCACAGCCGGGATACCAGTGAGCGCAGGTGAGGGCCACGGCATTGCGCGATATTGGTTGCCAGCGAGGGTATGACCAACAGTGCGGCCGCTTGCACAGGGGGCATCCATAGCCCGAGCAAGCTCACGGCCACTGTAGGCAGCCCCATGCCGGTGACGCCCTTCACACCACCGGCCAGAACGAAAACAACGACCACCATCAAGAGCTGCAATATGTCCATGCCCTATGGTGTGTGCATGGCCCAAGTGCTGTCCATCGGATAGCAGTGAACAGATCCTTCGCGTATTCCGTAGGATGGCGGTCATGAGTACCCCTAAGCGCCGCACCACGGATTACCGCGTTGATCCGTTTGACCTGCACCTCTTTGCCGCCGTGATGGAGCATGGAACCATCACTGCCGCTGCTTCGTCCGTGAATCTGTCGTTGGCTGCGGCCAGCGCTCGCCTCAAGGGTCTTGAAGACGCGACCGGTTCGCGGTTGTTGGAGCGGTCCAAGTCGGGCGCAATACCCACCGATGCGGGACGCGCTCTGCTGCGCCATGCCAACCGCGTGCTGGCTGAGCTCGAATCGCTGCATGTAGAGATGGCGAGCTTTGGTTATGGATTGCGCGGGACCGTTCGGCTGCTGTGCAACACAGCCGCCATGTCCGAGAGCCTTCCGCGCACGATTGGCCAATTCTTGGTGAAGACCCCTGATCTTGACGTGGACGTGCAAGAGCTTTCGAGCGAGGCGGTCGTAGAGGCATTGCGCCGTGGCACCGCCGATCTGGGCATCGTCGCCGATTACGTGGACACCTCTGGGCTGCTCGTGCAGCCATGGGTCGATGACCGTCTGGTAGCACTCTTGCCAAAGCGCTGGTCTTTGGGCCGCCGCCGTTCCGTGGCGTATGGCGAATTGCTAGAGCATCCCTTTGTAGGTTTGGCCCGGGAGAGTGGACTGAGCCGCTTTCTGGCAGCCCAGGCCAGTCGCAGTGGCCGGGTCCCGCGCCATCGGGTGCGTCTGGGCGGATTTGACGCTGTCGCGCAATTGGTAGCCGAAGGCGTGGGAGTGGCGGTCATGTCCGAGAGCGCGGCTGCGCGCTTTGCCAAGTCCGGCACCCAGATCCTAGGGCTATCTGATGCTTGGTCTCGGAGAAAGCTGCTCGTTTGCATGACACCGGCAGGCAGTGAACTGCCCAGCGTGAGCGCGCTGGCCAATGCGCTGCTGACGGCGCGACCGCAGGTTGGGAACCGGTGAGCAGAGGACGTTGGCAGGGTATGGGATAAGGATTGCTGTTGCCCGGTAGCCTGCTATCAGCGTCAGAACACTGACCGGCTGCAAACCCTGCGCTGCAGCCTCACGCAACCGCTTTCAATTTTCCTGCGGCATAGACGGCCACGCGACAACAACTTCAGGTTGTTAGCCCAATGGCGGGCAGGAGCGTCCTCATTCAGGCCCCTGGTGACTCATTGCTTCTCCCTCGGAATGTCACCGTGGGGATGCTCACATTTCAATAGCTGTTAGCACCCACCCATATTGCGCTAGGTGCCGATCACACCCCCAACTCCTCTGCAACCCTGTTCTACCCTTGTCCAAAAAACAGTCCCTGCCAGACACTGTGATTAAAATCAGTGTGACGCCAGCCCACCCACCCTGCCATGACGGCGCTGCCCTCCCCCACTTCGGACTCCCCGCCCTCCACCCCGATCACCCGCTTTCACCGCACGCGCCTGATGCAGATCTGGCGCTCGGCAGGCTGGCCGTGCAAGGATGGGCTGGAGATTGACCTGCTGGCTGCGGGCCTCATCAGTCTGCACATTGCGGCCGATGGTTGCGAAACCCTGCGCCTCACCGACGAAGGCATCCGCACACTGGCGCAGGCCCGCCAGCGCGGCGTGCGGGCGCTGAGCCTGCACGACCGGCTGGGGCAGAAGTTTGCAGCGCAGTTGCTGGCTTCGGGCCGCATCGTGTGGACCGAACTGTCACTGCGCGCGGTGATCGACACCGTGCCGATGGGGGATGTGGTGCCGCCTGCGGCCACGGCCGATGCGCCCGCCAACACCGCGCCCGCTATGGCACCGCTGTGGGCCGACGATGACCACACCCCGGCTGCCCGCGCCGCCGCCAACGTGTGGCGCATGGCCCGGCCCGATCTGTTCTCGGTGCGCAATACCTCGGTGCCCGCCTACCTGCAGCCCATGGTGCACGAGGTGAAGGCGAGCCGGGCCGACCTGCTGTCGGACCTGCGGCACGACGCCAAACGGCAGGCCTACCAGTGGCTGTGCGAGGAGTGCTACTACGTCTTCCCGGCAGGCATAGCCGAGCCCGAAGAGATCCCCGAGCACTTCGGCATCTGGGTGCTACATGGCAGTGTGGAGGACGGGCGCTTTGAGCTGCTGCGCCCCGCGCGGCACAACCGCTGCACCCTGCCCTTTTCTGTGTGGATGGCGCTGTGCAAGGCCACGCCGCTGCGCAGCGATGACGACATGGCTCAGACCCATTTGGGCGAGCCTGCTCCTCCCGCCACTGACACCCCGACCACCCCGCCATGACCTACACCGTGGCGGTGCGCGAGCTGTGCGAGTTCACCGCCAAGCAGGGCGACCTGGACCTGCGCTTCACGCCTGCGCCCACCGCGCTGGAAGGTATGGCAGGCCATGCGGTGGCAGCGTCGCGCCGGGGTGCAGACTACCGCGCCGAGGTGGCACTGAGCGGCAGTTACCAAAGCCTGCGCGTGCGCGGCCGGGCCGATGGCTACGACCCCGCGCAGCAGCGCATCGACGAGGTCAAGACCTTCAAAGGGCGGCTGGACCGCCAACCCGCATCGCACCGCCACCTGCACTGGGCGCAGGCCAAGGTGTATGGCTGGCTGCTGTGCGAGCAGGAGCAGCTGGCGCACATCGACGTGGCGCTGGTGTACCTGGACGTGGGTACGCAGCAGGAGACGGTGTTCACCGAACACTGCAGCGCCGACGACCTGCGCCAGCACTTCGAGGCCCAGTGCCAGCGCTTCATTGCCTGGGCCGAACAGCAGGTGGCCCACCTTGCCGCACGCGATGCGGCATTGACCACGTTGGCATTTCCGTTTGGCGACTTTCGCACCGGCCAGCGCCCGCTGGCCGAGGCCGTGTACAAGGCAGCAGTGGCGGGCCGCTGCCTGCTGGCCCAGGCGCCCACGGGCATTGGCAAGACCATGGGCACGCTGTTCCCACTGCTCAAGGCTGCGCCTGCGCAGCTCATCGACAAGGTGTTCTTTCTGGCCGCCAAAACCTCGGGGCGGCAGATGGCGCTGGATGCGCTGGCGCGCCTGGCCGACAGCGCACAGGCGCTGCCCCTGCGCGTGCTGGAGCTGGTGGCGCGCGACAAGGCGTGCGAGCACCCCGACAAGGCCTGCCACGGCGAATCCTGCCCGCTGGCCCGGGGCTTTTACGACCGGCTGCCTGCCGCCCGCGCTGCCGCAGTGGCACCCGCCAGCGCAGGCAACCTCGCGTCCGTCCTGCAACAAGCCCGTGTGCGCGACGTAGCCCTGCAGCATGACGTCTGCCCCTACTACCTGAGCCAGGAACTGGCCCGCTGGGCCGATGTGGTGGTGGGCGACTACAACTACTACTTTGACCTGGGCGGGCTACTGCACGGCCTGGCCCAGGCCAACCAGTGGCGCACGGCGCTGCTGGTGGACGAGGCCCACAACCTGGTGGAGCGCGGCCGCAAGATGTTCACCGCCGAGCTGCACCCCGCCGCCTTGGCCCAGGCCCGCAGCAGCCCCACCGCTGCGCAGCACGCGCCGGTGAAGAAGGCGCTGGACAAGGTGCGCCGCGCCTGGGTGGCGCTGGACAAGGCGCACCCGGCCCCGTACACGGTGCTCGAAACCTTCCCCGACAAGCTGCTGGCCGCGCTGCAGCAGTGCACCACTACGCTCACCGAACACTTTACCGATCACCCCACGGAGCCAGACGGCGCGCTGCAAACGTTCTACTTCGATGCCCTGCACCTGCAGCGCATGGCCGACCTGCTCGATGCGCATTCGATGGTGGACATCACCCAGGCTTCTGCCGCCCACCACCAGCGGTCCTCCAAACCCGGCGATTCCGTGGTCTGTATCCGCAACGTGGTGCCCGCGCCCTTTCTGCAACCGCGCCTCGTTGCAGCACACACCAGCACCTTGTTTTCGGCCACGCTGCAGCCCGCGCGCTACTACGCCGACCTGCTGGGCCTACCTGAGGACCATGTGTGGGTGGACGTGGAATCGCCCTTTGCCGCGCACCAGTTGCAGGTGCAGGTGGCGCGCCACATCTCCACGCGCTACCCGCACCGCGCGGCGTCCCTCGCGCCCATCACGGCGCTGATGGCGCAGCAGTTCCGTGCGCGGCCCGGCAACTACCTGGCGTTTTTCAGCAGCTATGACTACCTGCAGCAGGCCGCCGCATTGTTTGCGCAGCAACACCCCGACGTGCCGCACTGGTGCCAGTCGCGCCGCATGCTGGAGGGCGAGCAGCGCGATTTTCTGGCGCGCTTTACCGACAGCAGCAAGGGCATTGCCTTTGCTGTGCTGGGTGGCGCGTTTGCCGAGGGCATCGACCTGCCGGGCAAGCGGTTAATTGGCGCCTTTCTGGCCACGCTGGGCCTGCCGCAGGTCAACCCCGTCAACGAGCAGATCCGCGAGCGCATGCAGGCTCTGTTTGGTGCGGGCTATGACTACACCTACCTCTACCCCGGCCTGCAAAAGGTGGTGCAGGCCGCAGGCCGCGTGATCCGCACGCCCAGCGACGAGGGCGTGGTGCACCTGATGGACGACCGGTTTGCGCAGGCCCAGGTGCGTGCGCTGCTGCCTGTATGGTGGCAGGTGGACTGAGAGGCTTAGAGGCTGAGAGTCTTTTGCCTATGCCCGCCTTGCACGCCATAACACCGCTGCTCGTCGTTGCAAATGCGCGCCATAGCCCAAGCTATGGCTGTGCTTTGCGCCTCGATCAGCGGTGTTATGGCGTACCTTTCGGGCACTGACAAAAAACTCTCAGCCTCTGAACCAAAAAAAAGGCCGGTCACCCGTTGGGGACCGGCCTTGCAAAGGCCGCCAAAGCGGCACACAGAGAGTCAATCTTCAGGATGCAACGGGCTCCGTCACCACCAGCTCCTTGGCCTTGCCACGCTGGCGGAAAAACGCCACCGTTTGCCACAAGACGAATGCGGCGATCAGGCTGATCAGCGTGCCGCTGATAGGACGGTTGATGAACACCTCAAAGCTACCGCGCGACAGCAGCATGGATCGGCGGAAGTTCTCTTCCAGCATGGGGCCCAGGATGAAGCCCAGCATCAGCGGCGAGGGGTCCATCTCCAGCCGCATGAACAGGTAGCCCAGCGCACCAAACGCCACAGTGATGAACACGTCGTCCAGGTTGTTGTTGATGCTGTAGGTGCCAATGCAGCAGAAGAACAAGATCGCGGGGAACAACACGTTGTACGGAATCTTGAACACCGACAGCCAGTAGCGCACCAGCGGCACGTTCAGCACCAGCAGGAAGCAGTTGCCGATCCACATGCTGGCGACCAGACCCCAGAAGAGTTCGGGGTGGCCGGCAATCATGTTGGGGCCGGGCTGGATGCCCTTGATGATGAACGCGGCCATCATCAGCGCCATCACGGCGTTCTCGGGGATACCGATGCTCATCAGCGGGATGAAGCTGGTGCGTGCAGCCGCTTCGTCCGCTGCAGCCTGGCCAGCCACGCCTTCGATGCAGCCGGTGCCGATTTCGTGGCGGTACTTGCTGACCTTCTTGTCCAGCGCATAGGCCGCAAACTGGGCGATCACGGGGCCGCCGCCGGGCAGGATGCCCAGGATGGAGCCCACAACGCTGCCACGCAGTGCGCTGGGAATGATGCGCTTGAACTCGGGCCAGGTGGGCATGAGCTTGATCTTGCCGTTGAAGGGCGAGCGCTCTTCACGCGAGTCCAGGTTCTTGGCGATCTCTGCAATGCCGAAACAGCCCAGCGCAATGCTCACAATGCCCACGCCGTCAGCCAGGAACGGAGCGTCCCAGGTGAAGCGGGCCAAGCCGCTGTTCACGTCGGTACCGATGGAGCCCAGCAGCACGCCCACCATGCACATGGCCAGGCCATTGAGCAGGCTGCCGGTGGTCACGAAGCTCACGCACACAAAACCCACCAGCATCAGCGCGCAGTAGTCGGCAGGGCCAAACAGAAAGGCCACCTCGCCCAGACTGGGCGCCAGGAACGCCAGCACCACAATGGCCACCGTGCCCCCGATGAAGCTGGAGAACCCGGCGGTGAACAGGGCCAGCCCCGTTTTCCCTTTCAGCGTCATCGCATACCCGTCGATACACGCCACGATACTGCTCGCATGCGGGATCTTCATGGTGATGGCGCTCACGCTGTCGCCGTATTGCGCACCGTAGTAAATACCGGCCAGCATGATGAGTGCGCCGGTGGTGTCGATGGAATAGGTCAGCGGCAGCAGCAGGCTGATGGTGGCCAGCGGGCCCAGGCCCGGCAGCAAGCCCACCAGGGTGCCCACCGTGCAGCCCAGGGCGCAGAACATGAGGTTCTGCAGCGTCAGCGCGTGGCTGAAGCCAAACGCGAGGTTGTTCAAGACTTCCATGGCGGCGACCTCAGTACAGCGGCAGGCTCACGCCCAGCAGCTTTTGGAATGCAAACGCGATGCCGACCAGCACCGCAGCGATCTTCAGGTTGCGCTTCCACGAGTACGACGTACCCGCAAACCCCGAGCAGAACACCAGAAACACGATGCCCGCGATCATGTTCACAAAGTGCGACAGCGCCGCAAAGCCACACAGGCTGCCCAGAATGATGGCGATGTTGCGCACCTGGAAGTCCATGGGCACCGGCGCCACCAGGCGCGCGCGCACCACGGTGATGACCCCGATCACAAACAGCATGCAGCTCACGATGAACGGGAACATGCCCGGCCCTGCGCGGCCGAGCGTCCCCAGCGAATAGCTCATGGACGGCAGGCCAAAGCCCAGCGCCAAAGCCATGAGGGCAAAGCCTCTGAGTAGATTGCGGTTGATCATGTAAAGGTTGTCTCCTGATAGGCTGGACGACCCCATCCGGCGGTGCAAACGGCGCGCAGGGCTGGGGTATGCTGACGGGCAGACTATCTCCATCGAACCTGATCGCAGGCTGATCTTGGCCATGCGTAATTTCACGTAGAACCCCGACCTCCATGCGCCTCCTCCTGGTGGAAGACGACCCGGTGCTCAGCCGCACCATGGCCCAGGGCCTCGAAAACGCGGGCCACCGCGTCGAGCTGGCCCATACCGTCGAAGAAGCCCAGCACTGGTGGGCCGTACAGGCTTTCGACGCTGTGCTGCTGGACCTGAACCTGCCCCACGCTGCCCACGCGCGCAGCGGCCTGGGCAGCGGCCTCACCGCCCTGCGCAGCGCCCGTGCGCGCGGCGACCGCACCCCCGTGCTGGTGCTCAGTGCCCGCGACAGCACCGAGGAGCGCATTGCCGGGCTGGACGCCGGCGCCGACGACTATCTGGGCAAGCCCTATGAACTCAAAGAGGTGGAAGCGCGCCTGCGCGCGCTGCTGCGGCGCGCCAGTGGCACCGCCGACATCGTCACCGTGGGCCAACTGGTGCTGGACCGCCAGGCGCGCCGCGTCAGCGTGGCCGGGCAACCGCTGGAGCTGCCCGCGCGCGAGTTCGATTTGCTGTGGGAGCTGATGACCCCGCCCGGCCGTGTGCTGAGCAAGGGCGACTTGTCCTCGCGCCTGTCGGACGGCAGTGAGGTGGTGGGCGAAAACGCGCTGGAGGCCTCTTTCTCCCGCCTGCGGCGCAAGATTGCGGGCAGCGGCGCGGCGATCCGCACGCTGCGCGGGCTGGGTTACGTGCTAGAGGATGACATTGGCCAGTCCTGAACCCGGCCCCGCACCGCTGCACCAGCAGCCGCCCGACCTGCGCCAGCGCATAGGTCGGCGCGTGCTGCTGTCACTGGTGCTGATCTGGGGGCTGGGCAGCACGGTGGTGCTGGGCGTGGGCAACCACTTTGTGGCCGAGGCATTTGACCGAGCGTTGCTCGATGACGCACACGCCGTGGCCGCCCATGTGCGCGGCGGCCAGCCGACAGATCCTGCGCGCGACCCTTTGCGGCTGGACCTCACGCCGCGCGAGGTGGGTCTGCTGCGTTTTGACCAGAGCGAAACCGTATGGTTTGCGGTGTACGCGCCCGATGGCAGCTTCATCGCAGGCGACCCCCATTTGGCGCCGGGCGTGGTGGCGGCGGGCAGCAGCCACGCCTTTTCGCAGCTTTCGCAAGACGGGCGCGAGCTGCGGCGCGCCACCTTGCAGATTGCGGGGCCGCCCTCTTTCACCGTCGTCATGGCGCAGACCACCGCCGAGCGCACGCAGCTGCTGCGCAGGCTGCTGGTGTACTCGGGCCTGGCCCAGCTGTGGCTGCTGGTGGTGCTGGGGTCGTGGCTGCTGCGTGGCATCGAGCGCGACCTGCATCCGCTGGGTGCACTGCAGGACGCCATGGACCAGCGCGACGCTGCCGACCTGCAACCCCTGCCGCCCGCGCTGACGCAACAGGCCAGCACCAGCGACGTGCAACGCCTGGGCGTGGCCCTGGACGGCTTGCTGGCGCGGGTGCAGCAAAGCCTGCACGCGCAGCGCGAATTTGCGGGCAACGTGGCGCACGAGCTGCGCACTCCGCTCGCTGGCATCCGCGCCCAGGCCGCCCACGCACTGGCCCACAACGACCCGGCCGTCTGGCGCAGCGAAATCGAGGGCATCGCCCAAGCCGAACAGCGCGCCAGCCGCACCGTGGACCAGCTGCTGGCCCTGGCCCGTGCGGCCGAGGGTGGCATCGCGCTGACGTTGCAGCCCTTGGCCTTGCACTCGCTGGTGCGCGACGTGCTGCTGCGCTACCTGCCACGCGCCGATGCCCTGGGAGTGGACCTGGGCGCCGAGGGGCTGGACCAGGCCGTGGTGGTGCGGGGCAACACAGCGCTGGTCGAAGGCATCCTGAACAACCTGCTGGACAACGCACTGCGCTACGGGCGCGGCACGCCACCCCGCATCACCGTGGCGCTGCACACCGAGCCCGGCTTTGGTGTGCTGCGCGTGACCGATAACGGCCCCGGCGTGGACGCCACGCTGGCGCAGCAGCTGCAACAGCGCTGGGCGCAGGGCGACCAGGGCCAGCGCCTGGGCCAGGGTGCAGGGCTGGGCCTGGCCATCGTGGCGCGGTATGTGCAGCTGATGGAAGGACGGCTGGAACTGGCGGCAGCCAGCGACACAACCGACGGATCTGGCCTCGCGGCCAGCGTGTGGCTGCCGTTAGCGCCCAATGCGCCTGCCCCCTCCAGCACGCTCCCCACAACCCCATGACGAGCCCGCCCGACCCAGCACTGACCGAGGCAGAGCAAGCGGCCTTCCTGCAGTCCATCGCCCGCGTGCGCAGCGCGGCCGGGCGGGCCTTGCGGGCGGTGCAGGCCCACGCCATGCAGGGCGCTGCAGCCCATGGCACCGAGGCCAACGCCGCTGCCCAGGCCGCCGTCGATTTCATCGCACAACTGCACAAGGGCCTGGATACCGTGGCAGAACAAGCCCGCGCCACCAGCCCCCAGCCAGCGTGCCAGGCGGGCTGCGCGCACTGCTGCCACCTGCGCGTGGAGGCGACGGAGCCCGAGGTGCTGCACATCGCCCAGCACCTGCACACGCTGCCCGGCGCGGACCAGGCCACAACCCTGCTGCGCCTGCAGCAGCACGTGGCGGCGGCAAGCGCGGGCACCACGCGCCAGCCCTGCAGCTTTCTCGTCAATGATCGGTGTGCCATCTACAGCGTGCGCCCTGCCGCCTGCCGCAAGGCGCACTCCTTGTCGGCTGTGCACTGTGCAGAGCAATCGCCCACCATCCCGCAAAACCTGCGCCTGCTGGTGGACGCCGAAGCGCTGATGGCCGGCACCGCCCTGGCCTACCGCGACCAGCCCTTGCCTGCCAGCGCCCACGAACTCAACGCCGCCGTGCTGGCAGCCCTGGACGGCACACCGCTCCACGCACCCAGCGCCCTGCTGCGCTGGTACCGGGGTGACGAAGGCGCGCTGGCCCTGCGCACCACATTGCCGTAAAAGCCCACTCGCCTTGATATCCGTCAAGACCCGCCGCAACCAGCCGCACACAATGCAGCCAGCCCCGCAGCAGCCTGGCCGTGCGGCCGAACTTCTCGACGAACCCCCGCCTCACGCCTGATGACCCAGCCCATCCTCCGCTCCTGCGCCCCCCTCCACCTGGCAGCCGCTGCCGCCATGGTGGCGGGCCTGGCAGGCTGCAGCAAGCCCGAAGCCACCGGCCCCGCCACCACCAGCTTCGATGCCATCACCACCGCGTGCACCCAGTTCCTGGCCGCACGGCAACCCCATGTACTGCCCGGCGCCGCGGGCGACTGGACCCTGACCGGCTACAGCCCCGCCCTGGTCCAGCCCGAAGTCACTCGCACCGAATCCACCGTGACACCCTACGTAGGCAAGCTCGTCATCAAGGACAACGAGGCCCAGGCCCACGCACCCACCGAAGCCGCCGCCCAGGCCATCACCCTCACCCCCGCGCACCTGCTGTCCAACCGCACGCACACCTTCATCTACAGTTTTGACGGCACCCAGTGGCGCTGGCAGAACGGCCAGCGGCTGACCAAGATACCGGGGCAGAACGACCGGCTGGAGGCCGTGACGCTGGCGGATGTCTCGGCGGCAGGGCCCAGGGGGTTTGCGGGGTGCTTGCCGCGTTGAGCCGGATCAATACGCTCTCTTTTTGATATCTACTACCGCATGATTCACTAGCGCTTCAGGCTGTTTTTGATCAAATTCCGCATCCACACAGCCCAGCGAGGCCTTGTACAGCCCGGTGCCGCACGCCAGCCCTGAGGGCCGTCGCGCAGCCAAGCCATTCACACCGCTCATTCCAGGTCGGCATCCAGCCGGGCGATAAGGCCCTGCGCATTCACGGTGATATCGAGGTTGCCGATCTCGTGACCAAAATCCCCCGTGAAATCCACCCGTACCCTCGCGCGCTGCAGCCCCAGGCGTTGCATCGACAGGAGCCGGGTCACCGTCTGGTAACCGACGAAGTACTGTTCGACATAGCGGCGTATTCCGGCATGGCCATCAAAACGGTGGCCCGTGGAGGGGTCGTCGATCACGGCATCGTGCGCAAAAAGGGCGAGCACCCGCTCCACCGCAAATGCGTTGGTGGCCGCGATCAGCGCATCCGCCACGTGGCGCAGGTGTTCGTGCGTGGGGTCCATCGCGCCAAACCGCAGGCCTGCTGCATCGCCCCTGCTGGCTGGCGCGCTGTCGCGTTCTGCCAAAGGTTGACCCGGCTGGCTCATGGCAGCACGCTCACCACCACCTTGCCACGGGCACGGCCCTCGGCGACCAGAGCGTGTGCCGCTTCGGCCGTGTCCAGCGTGAAGCTGGTCGGGTCGAGCAACGGCACCAGTTGACCCGCTTCCGCAAGGGTGGTGGCCTGCTCCATGATCTCGCCATGGTGTTCGCGAAACTCCCCCGTGAGGATGGGAAGCAGCGTGAACACGCCCGAGAAGGTCGCGCCTCGGAACGACAAGGGCGCCAACTTGTGGGTGCCCCAGCCCAGCGACGTCACCACATGGCCCGAGTAGCGGTGGACGGCCACAAACGACGCATCCAGCACCGGCCCACCCACGGTGTCGTAAACAATATCAAACCCCTGGCCGTCGGTGAACGCGTTGACATAGGCCTCGACCGAGGTCGTTTCATGGTCAATCGGCGTGGCGCCCAGGGACCGGATGTAACCGGCCTGCGCCGCCGTGCCCGTGGCGAACACTTCGGCACCCCGCGCGCGGGCCAGCTGCACCGCCACATGGCCCACGCCCCCGGCGCCGCCATGCACCAGCACCTTGTGCCCGCTGCGCACGTTGGCGCGGTCCACCAGTCCTTCCCAGGCGGTGATGAAGACCAGCGGCAAGGCCGCTGCCTGGCGCATGGTCAGCCGGCCCGGCTTGTGGGCCAACAGGCGTGCATCCACCGCCGCGTATTGCGCCAGGCTGCCTTGCAGCCCGCCAATGCCGCCGGTAAATCCATACACCGCGTCCCCCACCTTGAAGCGAGAGACGCCCTGCCCCACCGCCTCCACCACGCCGGCGAGGTCCATGCCCAAAACGGCGGGCAGCGGCTGCTGGGCGTGCTCGGCGGCGCCCGCGCGGATCTTGGTGTCCAGCGGGTTCACGCCGCTGGCGTGGATGCGGACCAGCACCTGGCCCGCCGCGGGCTGGGGCCGGGGCAGCAAGGTGGGGGTCAGTGCGCCGTGGGGGGATGCGAGCACCAGGGCCTGCATGGTGGGGACGGGAGAGGTGGACATGGCGTTTTCCTTCGCGGGGTTGAACAGTGCCGCCAGTTTTCACCTTTCGCTTTTGAATGAAAATCCACAAGATTGAAACCTTGTCATTCACTTTTGTATGATCCAGCCAATGAACTGGGATGACGTACAGGTGTTCTTGGCCATTGCCCGGCACGGCACGCTGGGTGCGGCAGGCCGCGCCCTCCAACAAAGCCAGCCCACCATGGGCCGCAGGCTGAAGGCGCTGGAGCTTTCTCTGGACCACACCCTGTTCCAGCGGACCTCCGAGGGTTTCGTCCTGACCGACGAAGGAGCCGCCGTGCTGCGCCACGCCGAGGGCATGGAAGCGCAGGCGCTGTCGTTCTCCCGCCAACTGGACGGCGCAGACCAACAGCTGGAAGGCGCGCTGCGGGTATCGACCTCTGACTGGTTTGGACTGCATGTGCTGGCGCCGCTGTGCGCCGCGTTCACCAACCACCACCCCCGCGTCAGCATCGAACTCCTGACCGATGCGCGCCTCTTCAGCCTGGCGCGCCGCGAGGCGGACCTGGTGGCGCGCATCGTTCCTTTTGACGAGCCCGACGTCATACAGCGGCGGCTGATGCATGTGCCCTATGCGCTGTACATGCAGCGGGGCGCAGACATGCCCACGGACGATGCGGACGTTCGCCTCATCACCATGGACCTGGGCTTCAGCGAGATGCCGGACGCGGCCTGGCTGCGCGAAGCCTTTCCTTCGGCGCGCATCGCGTTTCGCAGCAACAACCGGCACGTGCAGGCCGTGGCCTGCGCATCGGGCGCGGGCCTGGCCGTACTGCCTTGCCCGTTGGGTGACTCACACCCCGGCCTGCAAAGGGTGGAGGTCGCCCCAGCGCCGCCAGGGCGCGATGTGTGGCTGGGTTACCACCGGGACCTGCGCCGGGTCCCCCGGCTGCGCGCGCTGGTGGAAATGCTGATGCAAGCGCTGGGCCCTGCTCAGGGCGATGCAGGCGACCAGGGCGGCTGACAAAACGCTGGGAGCGCCGTCGCAGCGCTTGGCTGATGGCGGTCAGCGACCCAGCCCCGCCCCAACGGCCAGCACATGCTCGATGAAGCTGTGACACGGGTGGCTCTGGTGCGCCAGCACATCTGCCTTGACCAAGATGCCCAGCGGCCCCACCGCCTGTGACTTCCACGGCAAGACCGCCAGCTCTCCACGCTGAACCAGCGGCCGCAGCAGGCTGGCGGGCGCGCACATCAGCATGTCGCTGTCGGCCAGCATGGCGTATGCAATCTCGGTCGAACGGCTCGACACGCGGCACAGCTCAGGCACACCACCCAGTTCATCGAAGAGGCTCTCCACCTGCTGGGGTCCCAGCCCGGTCAGGGGTGGGGCCAGCCAGCGCTGCGCCAGCAGCTCTGCGGCGGTGACGGTGGCCTGCCGGGTCAGAGGATGCTCCGGGCGACAGGCCACCACAAACCCATCCTGCAGCGCGGCGCAAAACGCGAACCCTTGCGGCAGCGGGGTCGGTTCGCGGCAGATGGCCAGGTCCAGCGTCCCCTCCTGGATGCTCTCCAGCAAATTGTCGATCGTGACCTCGTGGACATCGATGGCCGCATCCGGGTGTGCGGCAACGTAGGTCGGGATGGCCATCGTGAGCAGGCCGTTGATGCCCGCCGCAATGCTGCCGATGCGGATCAGCGCAGACGCTGCGCCCTGCTGCAACAGCGCAGCATTGCCTGCGGCGGCCTGGAGCGGAACCAGCGATGCGCGCAACAGCGGCAGGACCGCCTCTCCCAGGCGGGTCAAGCGCATGCCCTTGGAGTGCCGCTCGAACAGAGGGCCGCCCAGAGAGCTTTCCAGCTCGACCAGCGCATGGGTCGCGGCGGGCTGGCTCAGGCCAATGGAGGAAGCCGCCCGGTGCAGGCTCTGCAGGTCGGCGATCGCAATGGCCAGCTGCAGGTGCTTGAGGCGCACCCGCCCCAGGATGCGGTTGAACAGGACGGAAGGCGTCAAATCCGGCATGACTTATTCAAAAATTGAATTCACTTGAAAAAGAAGCATTGGCCTTGCGGAGTCTGCTATGGAACGATCTCGCGCTGGCAAGGGGCAAACCCACGCCAGATGCATTCAATTAACGAATCTTATTCCCGCACCAGCCCGCCGCTGGATGCGAGAGATCTCAGGAGACAAACCACCATGCCATCACCTCAGCGCCAGCCCCTGCGCACGATCACTTTGCGCCCCACCCACTTCCTGCTCGCTCCGGTCGTGGGCGCCCTCCTGGCCATGGGCCAGGCACAGGCCGCAGACACCCTGGACACCGCCTGCAAGACCACCGCCGAATGCCAGGCACAGGTCGCCAAGATCCAGGGTCTGGTCAAGGGGGACGCCACGAGCGCCTTGTCCAAGTCGCAGGACACCTTCTACTGGTTTGGCCGCATCAACATGGCGTCGACCGTGGTCAACGTGGAGCAAGGCATCATCCCCAAAGCCCAGGCAGGCCGCATTGCGCGGGGCGTGGAGTTGTCGATCACGCAGGCAACGGCCCCGGGTGGCAAGCGCCCCACCGATGTGCTGCAGGTCGAGAAGATCATCACGGACGCCGTGGGCCCCGAGGCCACGCTGATCCACACCGGGCGCAGTCGCCAGGACATCCACTCCACCCTGAACGCCGCGCAGTTGCGCCTGGAGATGCTGGACTTTGCCGATGCCCTGGACCAGGTGCGCGCACGGCTCATCACCATCGCACAGGCGCACACCGCCACCTATGTGCCCGCCTACACCAATGGCGTGCAGGCCATGCCCATCAGCTATGGGCACTACCTCATGGCGTTTGCCGATTCGTTCGCCCGCGACTCGGCCCGCATCCGCGAAGCCTACGCGCGCATCAACCTCAGCCCCATGGGCACGGCCGTGCTGGCCAACTCCAGCTGGGGCATCAACCGGGAGCGCCTGGCGCAACTGCTGGGGTTTGACGGGCTCATCGTCAACTCGCTGGATGCCGGGCAGATCAGCACGTATGACATCCCGATCGAGGCCACGTCCATCGCCAGCTCGACCGCCATCCGCGTGGGCGCTTTCATGCAGGATGTGCACACCCAGTACCACCAGACCCGGCCATGGCTGCTGCTGGCCAGCTCCAAGACCTACACCAGCAGCGCCATGCCGCAGAAAGCGAACCCGGGCATCATCCAGAACACCCGCGCCAAGGCCAGCGATGTGGTGGCGTCGGCCCAGGCATCGCTGTGGCGCGCCCATAACGTCACGCCCGGCATGATCGACTACAAGAACACCTGGAGCCCCGGTAGCGCCAAGACTTTTGTCCAGGGCGTGGAGATGCTGCAGCAGTTGGCCGATGTGCTGGACTCGCTGCGCATCGACCCGGCCCGCGCGCTGGACGAACTGGAATCCGAATGGACCACGTCGATGGAGCTGGCCGAAACCCTGCAGCGCACCCATGCCATTCCGTTCCGGGTGGGCCACCACTTTGCGTCGGACGTGGTGGTGTATGCCAAGGAGCGCAACATCCGGCCCAAGGACTTTCCGTACGCCGAAGCCGTGCGCATCTACCGCGAAGCGGGCAAAAAGTACGACATCAAGGACCAGCGCCTGCCGCTCACGGAGAAGGAATTCCGCCGCGCCCTGTCCCCCGCCGAGATGGTGCAGACCCGCACCGGCACAGGCGGCCCCCAGCCCCAGGAGGTCGCGCGCATGGTGGCCGCTGCCAAGGACACGCTGGCCAAAGACCGCGCCTGGTCGGGTGAAGCCCGGCAGCGCCTGCTGGCCGCCGAGGCGGCGCTGAACGCGGCGTTTGAGGGCGTGAAGTCATTGCCCTGAACGGGGGATGCCCGGGGGCGGGCCTGAGGAGAACAAGAAACCGGCGGCGTCGCCGGCGTCATTCCAGCCTGCGTCCGTCGGTGTCATCTGCCACGCCATCACCGCCCTGCTGCACCGCTTTTTCGACCGCTTCGCGCGTGAGCGTCGGCACAAAGCTTTCAATGAACCGGTAGGCATACCCGCGCAGCCAGGCACCTCGCCGCAGACCCAGCCGGGTGAGGTTGACCTCGAACAGATGGCCCGCGTCGATGAGCCGCAGGTGGCGGTCGCGCTCTTCATCGACCGCGATGGACGCGACGATGCCCACGCCCATGTCCAGCTCCACATAGGTCTTGATCACGTCAGCGTCCATGGCGGTGAGCACGATGTCGGGCGCAATGCCTTCGCGCGCAAAGGCCTCGTCGATGTGCGCACGGCCGGTGTAGCCCAGCTCGTAGGTGATGATGGGATATTGCGCCAGCTGCTCTAGCGTTACGGGGCCGGGCAGATCGAGGAGGCGGTGGCCCGGGGGCACCACGATGCTGTGCGTCCAGCGGTAGCACGGCAGGGTGACGAGGGCATCGTAGCCGGCCAGCGCCTCGGTGGCCACGCCGATGTCGGCCTCGCCGGACAACAGCATCTCTGCCACCTGGCGGGGCGAGCCCTGGTGCAGGTGCAGCGACACCTGCGGGAACAACGCCCGAAAGTCGCGCACCACCTGGGGCAGCGCATAACGCGCCTGCGAGTGCGTGGCCGCCACCGACAGACGCCCCTGCGCGCTGTCGCTGAAGTCCTGGCCGGCACGCCTGAGGTTGTCGGCCTCCAGCAGTAGGCGCTCGACTGTGGGCAACAGCACTTCGCCAGGCGGTGTCAGGCCCGTGAGACGCTTGCCCGCCCGCACAAAAATCTCCACGCCCAGCTCTTCCTCCAGCTCGCGGATCTGGCGGCTCACCCCGGGCTGCGAGGTGTGCAGGATGTGTGCCACTTCGGTCAGGTTGAAGCCCCGCCGCACGGTTTCGCGCACAGAGCGCAGTTGCTGAAAGTTCATGGATAAAAGCCGGTCTCACAATGTCGATGTGACTGCCACCGCGCGGGGACCGTGTTGGCGACGGCCCCATGCGTTCCGTAGCCAGACAGCCCGTAGCGCAGGGGCCTGTAAATACTATGTTTTTAATAGCATCAAGCGCACATTCCACTAGCGCATCAGTCACTTTTCTTTGGTTTTTTACCCGTGCGGGCCTTACATGCCCCGCTGGGACAGATCGGGCACATAGCGGTCGGCCTGGATGTCGGGCGACAGCCCGTGGGTGATGACCTCGCCGGTGATGGGCAGGAACTGCGCATTCCACTGCTCCCACGCCGTGCGCAGGCGTTCAAACACTTCGGGGTACTTGTGGCGCAGGTTGGCGCGCTCCAGCGTGTCGTCTTCCACGTCGAACAAAAACTCGTTGTCGTTGATGCGCAGGTACTTGAAGCGGCCCTCGCGCACGGCGCGCTGGCGCTGCGACTTGTAACGCCAGAACAGCGTGCGCGGGTGCGCAGGCGCATGGCCCTCCAGCACGGGCAGGATGCTCTCGCCGTCGGGCGGGTAGTCGGCATGGGGCGCCACGCCCGCAGCGGCCAGCAGCGTGGGCAGCCAGTCCATGGTGGCGGTGACCTGGTCGCTCACCTGCGGTGCAATGCGCGCAGGCCAGCGCAGCAGTGTGGGCACGCGGATGCCGCCTTCCAGCAGCTCGGTCTTCTGGCCGGTGAAGGGCCAGGTCTTGGAAAAGCGCTCGCCGCCGTTGTCGCTGGTGAACACGACGATGGTGTTGTCGGCCAGGCCTTGCGCCTTGAGGGCATCCAGCACCTGGTCCACCGCCTTGTCGAGCGAGCGCACCATGCGCGCATAGGTGGCCAGGTTGCCGCCGTCGTAGTGAAAGAGGTCTTTCAGGCCCAGCGATATTTCTTCGTCCTCCGGCCCCACCCAGGGCCAGTGGGGCGCGGTGAAGTGCAGCGACAGAAAGAACGGCTTGGCCGCGCTGCGCTCGCCGATCCAGCGCGTGGCCTCATCGGCCAGCAGCTGGGTGTAGTAGCCCACGCGCTCCACCGGCACCTCGCCTTCGTACAAATCGCGCGCCACGGCATCGCCCACGCCGGGCTTGTGCGTGAAGTAGTCGATGGCACCGCCATAGTTGCCAAAGAAGCGGTCGTAGCCACTCTTGAGCGGGCCGAACGTGGGCAGACTGCCCAGGTGCCACTTGCCAATCAGCGCCGTGTCATAGCCTGCATCGCGCAGCAACGATGGCAGCGTGGGGTGCTCCGGCGGCAGGCCGTGCACATGGGCCTTGCGCACCAGGGGTTCCTCCAGCCCGCCGCGCAGCCGGTACTGGTAGCGCCCGGTGATCAGCGCAAACCGCGTGGCCGAGCACACAGCCGAGTTGGCATAGGCCTGGGTAAAGCGCACGCCCTCGCCCGCCAGCGCATCCAGGTGCGGCGTGGTGAAGTCGGCCTGGCCGTACACGCTCAGGTCGGCCCAGCCCAGGTCGTCGGCCAGGATAAAGACGATGTTGGGCGCTTGGGTGGAAGCGGAGGCGGCCACATTGGTGGTGATGCTCATGCAGCCCCCTTGGCCTTGCCGGCGGCATCGGTCTCGCGCCACTGCTTGTCGAGCTTGAGGTCCTTGACGGCCTGCTGCACGAAGGCGGGCTGGAACCAGGCCTTCACGTCAAACGTCTGGCGGATCAGCCCCAGCTTGACGCCGTCGTCCAGCACGCCCTGGTAACCGGCGATGAAGCCCTCGTCGAGCAGCGGCGAATATCGGGCGTTCAGGTTGTCGCCCGCCAGTTCTTCGCGGAACGAAAGCTCGGGGTTGCCGCTGTTGTCGGCGTACAGCTTGATCAGCGCCTCGCGGTTGCCCTCTTGCGATGACCAGTGGGCCGCGCGCACCAGCTGGGTCACCAGGCGCTGGGTGAGCTGCGGGTTCTGCGTGGCGAAATCCTCGGTGGCCAGGATGCCGGAGTTGATGGTGTAGTCCGGCCCACGGCCCTTGGTGCTGAGCGCAATCTGCGCGCCCTGCGCTTTGAGCAGGAACAGGTCCGAGCCGCCGAACGTGGCGTCGATCTGCCCAGCCACCACGGCGGCCTTGGAGGTGGGCCAGTCCATGTTGATGAGCTTCACGTCCTTTTCGGTCAGGCCCGCCGTGGCCAGCAGGTTGTCGAAGGTGCGCTGGTAGGCGGTGCCCTTGAGCACAGTGACCTTCTTGCCCTTGAGGTCGGCCACGGTCTTGATGCTCACGCCGGGCGCCGTGGCCAGATAGCTGTTGCTGCCCCGGCCCGTGGCCGCAATGAAGCGGGTGGGCAGACCGCGCGCACGGCCAATGACGGCGGCCAGGTCGCCCAGCGAGACGATGTCGAGCTGCTTGGCCGACAGCGCCTCGTGCACGGCCGGGCCTGCGCCGCGAAAGAAGTTCCACTCGATCTTGATGCCGTCCTTGGCAAATTCATCTTCCAGCCACTTGTTGGCCTGCAGCACCGCAAACACGCTGCCGCCCGGCGAGGGCTTGCCGGCCGTACCCAGGTCGGGCGAGCCGATGCGGATGACCTTGGCGGGCGACTGGGCGCGCAGCACCATGGGGGCAGCGAATGCGGCAGCGCCAGTCACCAGCAGCGAACGGCGCGTGGAGAAAACGAGGGGGTTTTGTTGTGTCATGGGAATCTCGGGGATCGGTAAAAGGGGAACAAACAATCAAACGGCAAATTGCCACTGCGCGGCAGGCGCCAGCTGCTCGCCGCGCTTGAGCGGCGGCTCGGCCAGGTCGGCCGCCGGGTGGCCAGAGAACTCGCGCAGCACGCTGTCCTTGATGGCGGTGAACGCGTGGGAGGTGCGCTCGCGCGGATGGGGCAGCCCCACCGGAACCGTGCGGCGGATGCGGCCGGGGCGCGGCTCCATCACGACCACGCGGTCGCCCAGGTACACGGCCTCTTCCACGTCATGGGTCACCAGGATCATGGTGATGCCCTCCTGCTGCCAGATGCGGTGCAGCTCCTGCTGCAGGTGGGCACGGGTCATGGCGTCGAGTGCGCCAAAGGGTTCGTCCAGCAGCAGGATGTCGGGCCGGTTGACCAGCGCCCGCGCAATGGCCACGCGCTGCGACATGCCGCCCGAGAGCTGGTGCGGGTAGGCGGTCTCGAACCCCTGCAGCCCCACCAGCGCAATGTGCTCGCGCACGGTGGCGCGCTGCTGGCCCTCGGTCAGGCTGGAATTGAGCAGGCCCAGCGCCACGTTCTTCTCGACCGTGAGCCAGGGGAACAAGCGGTGCTCCTGGAACACGATGCCCCGGTTGAGGCTGGTGCCCACAATGCGCTGGCCGTTGAGCAGGATCTCGCCCTGGTAATCGCCCTCCAGGCCAATCACCAGCCGCAGCAGCGTGGACTTGCCGCAGCCGCTCGAGCCCACGATGCTCACGAACTCGCCGGGCTCGATGGTGAGGTGGATGTCCTGCAGCACGGGCAGGGCTTCGCCCTTGACCTCGTACTGCTTGTTCAGGCCGCGAATGGCCAGGGTACCGGCGTGTGCCATGTTGATTTCCTTGTGTTCGTATGCGTATGCGTATGCGATGCGTCGGCAGCATCAGTACCTGGCGATCGTGCGATCACGCCAGGCCAGCAGGCGCTTTTCCAGTGCGGCCAGCAGCGCGTTCAGTACAAAGCCCACCAGGCCCACCACCACCACGCCAAACAGCACCAGGTCCATCCAGAAATGCTCGCGCCCATCGATCAGCGTGTTGCCAATGCCCTTGCCCGAGGCCAGCAGGTATTCGGCCCCCAGCGTGGCCAGCCAGCTGTAGATGAGCGAGAGCTGGATACCGGTGAACAGTGAGGGCGCGGCGGCAGGCGCCACCACACGGCGCAGCGTTTGCCACACGCTGAACTCGTACACGCGGGCCACCTCCAGGTACTCACGCGGCACGCTGCGCAGGCCCTCCAGCGTGTTGAGCACCACCGGAAAGAACGCCGCCATGGCCACGAACGCTACCTTGGCGGTATCGCCCAGGCCAAACCACATCGACAGCATAGGAATCCACGCAAACAGCGAGATCTGCTTGAGCGTGTGGAACGTAGGCCCCACCAGCCGCTCGGCCCAGCGCGACCAGCCCAGCAGCGCACCCACCGCCAGCCCGATGCCGGAGCCAATGCCGAACCCCCAGGCCATGCGCCACAGGCTGGCCGACAAGGCCACCCACAGTTCGCCGCTGACAACCTGGCCCACACCGCGCTGCCATACGGCCAATGGCGATACCAGCAGGGGTGAATCAGACGCCCCCGAAGCCACCACCGCCCACCACACGGCCAGGATCAGCACGGGCAGCACCCAGCCCCGCAGGCGTGCGGGCACTTTTTGGAACACGTTGCGTTGCACGTTCACAGAAGACATTGGCACACCCCGCTCACAAACCCGGCTTGCGCCAGCGCAGCAGCCAGGCCTCGGACACGGCCAGCAGCTTGTCGATCACAAACCCCACGATGCCCACGGCCAGCACGGCGGCCAGCACCACGTCCAGCTGAAAGAGCTGGCGGCCATAGACGATGAGGAACCCAATGCCCTCCGATGACGCCAGCAGTTCCACCACCACCAGCGCCAGCCAGGCATGCGTGAGGCCATAGCGCACGCCGTTCCAGATGGGTGCCGTAGCCGCCGGAAACACCACCCTGCGCAGCATCTGCCAGCGGGTGAAGCCATACACACGCGCCACCTCCACCAGCCGGTTGGGCACGTTCTGAATGCCCTGGCAGGTGTTGATGGCCACCGGCACCAGGGCCGCCTTGGCGATCAGCAGAAACTTGAGCCCCTCGTCAATGCCCACCACCAGGATCAGCAGCGGCAGCCAGCCGATCACCGGCACCTGGCTGAAGGCCTTGAACAATGGGAAGAAGTAGTCACGGAATGTCGGCGACAGGCCCATGGCACCACCCAGCACCAGGCCCAGCGACAGGCCGATGCCAAAGCCCGCAAACACACGGACCATGCTGATGCGCAGGTGGTCCCACAGCTCGCCGCTGGCCAGCAGCTCGCCAAACACCTTGAACACGGCGGCGGGCGGCGGCAGCACCTGCTCGGGCACCCAGCCCCACAGAGCGGAGAGCTGCCACAGCGCCAGTACGGCCAGCGGAAAGGGCCAGGCCCAAAGCGAACGCCTCGCCCAAGTCCAGGCGGCGTTTTGCCTTACCGCTGCGGGGCGGCGTGTGGGGGCATCCGGCAGCGCGTCCAGCGGGCTCACGGGGCTGCCTGGCCCGGCCGCGTTCAGTGCGGGTATCGCCATCTTTTGCATTTCCTTTGTGGGTGGTGGAGCTGCTACCACCTGGGGTGAGCGCAGCGCCATCGATAACAACCAAAAGAAATGTAAAAGACGTTTGTTATAAAAATAAATGGTTAATACTCATATGCAATGACAAAGATGTTTGCGGCATGAGCAGCGACGCCTGCGTTATGAGGTTGCCTCGGCGCAGGCACAAAAAACCCGCCGCGCACAAGGTGCGGGCGGGTTGCAACGAGCGGTGGTGAGCGGCTTTTCCGGGCTTACGCACCGTGGTTTGGATTGGAGACCTGGATCAAGGGGCGGCGACCAGATCCCCGTTGGCGCCATACACGGGCCAGTAGCTCTCCAGTTTCAGTTCCTTGAGAGCAGCGTTCAGATAGCGGCGGTCAAACCAGCTATCGATCTCTGGCTTCTTGCGGATGAGTTTGAGCTTGTGGGCCTCGTCAGCCGCGTCCTTGTAGCGCGCCACCAGAAATGGGTCGAGCAGTGGCGACAGGCGCACGCGCAGCGGCTGGCCAATGAAGTCTTCGCGCCACACCTTCTCGGCGTACTCGGCCTTGCCCCACTGCGCAAACAGTTCGGCACGGCGGTTTTCGTCGGAATATTTATGGGCGTACAGCACCACCGTCTTGACCACGCGCTCCACCGCCTTGGGGTGGCGGGCGGCGAAGTCGTCGGTCACCAGCAGCGCCGTCTGGCGGGTGTACTTGTAGGAATCTTCTGCAGCCGACCACACCACCTTGGCCAGGCCCTGGTCACGCAGCTTGAAAAAACCCACATAGCCAAATGCGGCGTCGATGTCCTTGCTGATCAACGCCGCCTCAGCGCTGGGCAAATCCAGATTGAGCAGTTTCACATCGCGCTCGCTCAGCCCCTTGTCGGCCAGCGCGCGCACGGCTGCCAGATGCAGGTTGGTGCCCTTGAACACGGCCACCTTGCGGCCCTTGAGGTCTTCCAGGCGGCGGATGTTGGAGTCGGGCGGCACCGCAAGGTAGAGCCCGCCGCGCACGCCACTGCCCAGAATGATCTTGGTCTTCACGTCGCTGGCCCGGTGCACGATAGAGGGCAGGTCGCCCTGCCACACAAAGTCCAGTTGCTTGTTGACCAGTGCCTCATTGACGGCCGGGCCTGCGCCCTTGAAGAAGGTCCATTGCACCTTCACGCCGTCCTTCTTGAACTCTTCTTCCAGCCCGCCATCGGTGTAGGCCAGCGCGGCCGAGGTGCCCCCATGGCGCACCGGGTCGCTGCCCACACCGCCGGTGGCGATGCCGATGCGGATCACCTTCAGGGGATCTTGCGCCTGTGCGGCTGCGCTACCCGCCCACAGGCCCAGGGCCACCGCTGCGCTGGCTGTCGTGGCAGCCGCCCAGAGCGCTGTTTTCCATTGCGTTTTTTTCATCTGTTGACCCTTCGTGCCTGTTGTTTTGCCTGTTGTCGTTCCGGTGTGCGTGCGCAATGTGCTGCACACGTCGCCGATCACTCTAGGCAGGCCCTGCGCGGGGGCCAACGACCAAAAACAGATATCCAAATTTGCGGATGGCAGGCCCACGCGCGCCAGTGCGAGGCGCAGTTTTCCGACTATGCATATGCGAACTGCTTCGTTGGTGCGCGCACTGCGCGCTGTCCCAATCGTGTGGGAGTTCTCTTTCATCACCCCACCGTTTCAGAAAGCAGCGCCATGTCCAAGATCAACGATTTGCACCCCACGTTCACCCGCTTTGCGGTAGAGCCCTACACCCCCACCATCGGGGCAGTCATCCACGAGCTGGACCTGCGCCAGCCCCTGGACGCCGCCACGCAGGCCGAGCTGCGCCAGGCACTGGCCGTGCACGAGGTGCTGTTCTTCCGCGACCAGCACATCACGCAGCAGCAGCAGGTGGACTTCACCCGCAGCTTTGGCAATGTGGCCGAGGTGAAGGCGTTCTTCCCCCGGCTGGAGAGCCATCCCGAGATCGAAATCGTGGAGAGCACGGCCGAGCGCCCCAAGGCGTCCAACCAATGGCATGCGGACATCACCTGGCGTGAGCAACCGCCGCTGGGCACCAGCCTCTATGCACAGGTGATCCCGGCCAGCGGCGGCGATACGCTGTGGGCCAGCCTCACGGCCGCGTACGCCAGTCTGCCGCCCGCCTTCCAGGCTTACCTGGAAACGCTCACGGCCGTGCACACCTGGGAGATCAGTGGCTGGACGGAGTACCTGCTGCGCAAGGACGCCAGCGGCGAAGAACTGAAGGCCGCCCGCGCCAAGTACCCGCCCGTGGAGCACCCCGTGGTGCGCGTGCACCCCGTCACGGGCAAGAAAATCCTGTACGTGAACCCCACCTTCACCAGCCACATCAAGGGCCTGCACCGCACGCACAGCGATGCGCTGCTGACCCAGCTGTTTGCCCTGCCGCAGGTGGCCGAGTTCCAGGCCCGCCTGCGCTGGGCGCCGGGCACGCTGGCCGTGTGGGACAACCGCTCCACCCAGCACTACGCAGTGGGCGACTTCTTTCCGCAGCACCGCAAGCTGCATCGCATCACTATTACCGAGTAGCCCCCCTGAGTCGCCTTCGGCGCCATCCCCCTTGGGGAGACGCCCCCCTGGCCCGGCAAAGCCGGTTCCACGGGTGCACTGGCCTGGGCCGCGCCAGTGTCGAAGGCTGCGAGCCATCTCCACAAGTTTTGGAATCTCACATGAGCCAACCCGACACATCCAAAAAACTGCGCCTCGGCGCCTTCATCATGGCCACGGGCCACCACGTAGCCGCTTGGCGCCACCCGGGCTCACAGGTCGATTCGGGCGTCAACATCGATCACTACATCGAGGTCGCCAAAACAGCCGAACGTGGCCTGTTTGACCAGGTGTTCGTGGCCGACAGCCCCGGCGTGTGGCACAAGGGCGACCGCGAGTCCTTCAGCCGCCAGGGACGGATCTCGCACTTCGAGCCCGTGACGCTGTGGGCAGCGCTGTCGGTCGTCACCAAGCACATCGGCTTTGTGGCCACAGCCTCCACCACCTACGAAGACCCCTACCTGCTGGCGCGCAAGTTTGCGTCGCTGGACCACATCAGCAAGGGCCGGGCCGCCTGGAACGTGGTGACCACCAGCGCCGAAAATGTGCACGGCAACTTTGGCCTGGACACGCACCCGGACCCCGCCACGCGGTACGAGCGCGCCCACGAATTTGTGGACGTGGTCAAGGGGCTGTGGGACAGCTTTGACGACGACGCCCTGGTGCGCGACCAGGCAAGCGGCATCTACTTTGACCCCGACAAGCTGCACGCACTCAACCACGTGGGCAAACACCTCAAGGTGCAAGGGCCGCTCAACATCGAGCGCTCGGTGCAAGGCCACCCAGTGATTGTGCAAGCCGGCTCCTCGGAAGACGGCAAGGAACTGGCCGCCGCGACGGCCGAAGCCATCTTCACCGCCTGGACCAGCCTGGCCGAGGCCCAGGCCTTCTACAAGGATGTGAAGGGTCGCATGGCCAAGTACGGCCGCAGTCCTGAAGAACTGCTGGTGCTTCCCGGCATCTCCCCCGTGATTGGCCGCACCGGGGCAGAAGCCCAGGCCAAGTGGGCCGAGCTGCAGGCCTTGATCCACCCCAGTGTGGGCCTGGCCACTCTCACCCCCTTCTGGCCCGGAGAGGACCTGTCGAAGTGGAACCTCGACGCACCTCCGCCGTACATACCCGAGCCACCCAAGGGCATCAACAGCCGCGCCCACGTGGTGCTGGAGCTGGCCCGGCGAGAGAAGTACACCGTGCGTCAGCTGTACGAATACCTCGCCGGTGCACGCGGCCACTGGGTGGTGATCGGTACACCCGAGACCATTGCCGACCGCATGCAGGAATGGTTTGAGAACGGGGCGGCGGACGGCTTCAACGTGATGCCGCCTGTGTTGCCCCAATCACTCAACGAGTTTGTGGAACTGGTGGTGCCTGAACTGCAGCGGCGCGGTCTGTTTCGCACCGCCTACGAAGGCACCACCCTGCGGGAAAATCTGGGCTTGGTACGGCCCGCGAGCCGGTACACAACGCTGCTCGCGAGGGCCGCCTAGGCCTCATGCACGCCGATCCCAAGGACCTCGGCAGGGCTGTCCACAGGGCTCCTTCTTCATGCGCCTCCCTGCAGCGCCGCAGGGTTGGGATGGCTCGGCAGGCGCGGCTGGCCTGCCTTGACACGGCGCACGGGCAGATCGGTCGCCAGGCGTTTCAGGGCGGCCCCCCGGGATGCGGACTGAAAGCCGTGCGGTACTACCAGCACGTCCGTGCGGGCTTCACGCAGGATGCGTTGCGCAACGCGCTCGAACAGCCAGTCTGCCCACCGGGACGCGGGATGCTTGCCCACCACGATCAGGTCGGCCCCGGCCCCTTGCTGCGCCACCAGGACCTGCCGCGCCGGGTCGCCCCGGCCGATGGAGGATGAAAGCCGGTTGCGCCGCGCATCGTACGAGTCGGTCAGCGTGAACATGCGGTCCTGCGCATGGCGCCTGCACTGCTCGCGGTAGATCTGGATGGCGCGTTCCGACACTTCGGCATAACGCAGCTTGCCCTCGTTGGCAGTGCTGACGGCATGGAACAGTTCCACACGTGCGCGGGGGTGGAGCGCCAGGCCCAGCTCCACCATGCGATGCGAAGCCTGAGAAAAGTCCACCGCCACCATCAGGCTCTGGTAGGGCTGTGCCGCTGCGCTACGCACCACGATCACGGGGCGCTGGCAGGCACGGAGCAACTGGATCGCAGGGTGCGCGCCGAACCAGGCCCGCAACCCGCGCTGCGGGGCCATGCCCCACACCACCAGGTCGTGACCCGCTGCCGCGCGGGCGATATCCGCCACCGTGTAATCCATGCGTGTTCCGGCATGAACAGGAATCTGGTGGCGCTGCCGAATCTGCAGCGCATGGTGCGACAGTCGCACGGCCACGCCGGGTGGCGGCACTTCGCCGGGTTGGGAGAGATACACCAGCTGCAACGCAGCCTGATGCTCTGCGCCCAGCAGCGCCGCACGCGCCAGCGCGTGCCCTCCCTGTTCAGAGAAATCGGTGACGGCAAGGATGGAACGAGGGGTCATGAGGCTACGTCCTTCTGTGGTGAACAACGCGCACTCCTCCAACGGCTGCCAATGCGATTGGCGCCGGTCTGGTGAGAAGTGATCTGGTGGTACGGCCCGCAGCGGGCCGGCGTGCCAAGGCGACTAGGTGAGGTAGTCGCCCGTGGCCTCGGGCTGGTACTGGATGTTCTCGATGGTGGCGGAGCACTCTTCCCCATGGGGCGTTTGCCACTTGGCCATATCTCCAACCCGCAAGCCCAGCAGGCTGATGCCGACCGGCGACAGCACCGAGATGAAGCCCGCCGCAGGCTCGGCGTCCTGCGGGTAGCACAGGGTCAGCACCTGGCGCCGGTGGGTGTGCTGGTCCACCAGCTCCACGCGTGAATTCATGGTGACCACGTCGGCCCGCACGGTGCGCGGGCTGGTGATATCGGCGTTGGCCAGCAGGTCGTCCAGCAAGGGGGCTGGCCGGTTGCCGACCAGCTTGGTCAGGCGCGAATAGTCCAGGTCGGTGAGCGTGCGCTCGCCAGGGGTCACAACTGCATGCATACAAAGCACTCCATCGAATGCGGCGGTGCCCCGTGGGGACAAGACGGCCGCTACCGCGCTTGGCTGGTGCCCGGCGGTGGATGGTTGCGCTACAAGGGGATGAGGAGAGAGGGTGCCGCCGGGCTCAGGAATGTGCTGGCGTCAGCTGACGACGCGCGTTCTTCTTGGCCACCGCTCGCGCGCAGGCCGCTGCGCGGGGCAGCACAGCCAGGGCGGCAAAAGGGCAAACCAGAAGGGTCGTCATGGGCCCGAGTGTAGGCAACACGGGCGGTTCTGGGGGCAATAGCCCCAGGGTTCTTGCCAGATACCCGGCGGCTGGGTGGCCGATCTTTGTCGCCACCAGGGGCCACCCAGAGCGTCACGCCAGCTGGGTGGCCCCTACGCGGCGTACTCAGGCCACTTGCGGCAGGTAGCTGGGTCGCGTGGCTGTCATCGCGAGCTTGACATGCTGTGTGAGCTCATCGGCCAGCACCTCGTCCGCGCCTGCTTCCAGGCCATCCAGCGCGCGCCGAACGATCTGAACCGGGCTGGTCTTGGGCACGTCAAAGCCGCGCGTCAGGTCGGTATCCACATACGCCATGTGCAGGCCCAGGACCTGCGTTTTTTGCGCAGCCAGCTCATGGCGCAGTGCATTGGTGAGCGACCAGGCCGCAGACTTGCTGGCCGAGTAAGCAGCCAGCTCGCCGCCATTCACCCACGACGCCACAGACAGCACGTTGAGCAGCGCCCCGCCTCCGTTGGACTGCAGGACAGGGGCAAAGGCTTTGCTGACACGCAGCACGCCAAAGACATTGGTCTCAAAGATGCGGCGCATGACCTCTTCGCTGTCGGCCGCCAGAAACCCGCCGGGCTGGGCGATGCCCGCGTTGTTGATCACCAAACTCACGTCAGACGCCTGCGCGGCGGCGGCCGCCACCTCTTCGGGGTTGTTGACGTCCAGGCGCAAAGCCTGCACGCCGGGTTGCGGGACGATGGTGGACGGATCGCGCGCGGCGGCGTAGACCTTGCGCGCACCGCGGGCGAGCAGCTCGCGAACAAAGGCCAGGCCAATGCCGCGATTGGCACCGGTGACGAGGACAACAGCGTTTTCGATCTTCATGGGAATCTCCAGGGTTGGGGTGGGACTGAACAGGGATATGCACGGGCTGTGCAAGGGATGGATATGGAGTGAGGGCTCGATAGGTGCGAGACGGACGCGAGACGGGTGCTAGGCAGCAGTAAGCGAGCAGCTCAGCGCACCTTGACGACGACCTTGCCCTTGGCACGGCCGGTTTCCACGTAGGCGATGGCTTCGTTGGTTGCGTCGAAGGGAAACACCTTGTCGATCACCGGGCGGATGGCCCCTGCATCCACCAGACGCGTGATCTCCTGCAGCTGGCTGCCCTGTGCACGCATGAACAGGAACGAGTAGCCAATGCCCAGCACTTGGGCACGGCGCCGGGTACCGGCGCTCAACAGCCGGAACACCATCCGCAAGAAGCCCGACGCATGAAGGGTTTCGCCGAATGCGGGATCGGGCGGGCCCGAGACGGAGACAAGTTGGCCTCCGCGCTTGAGCACGCGCAGGGACTTGGCCAGCGCCTTGCTGTCCTGGCTGTGCAGCACCACGTCATAGTTGCGCAGCACGTTTTCAAAATCTTGCTGGCGGTAGTCGATGACAACGTCCGCGCCCAGGCTTTGAACCAGTGCGGCACTGCCCGCGCCAGCGGTGGTAGCCACGGTGGCGCCCAAGTGCTTGGCCAGCTGGATGGCGATGCTGCCCAGCCCCCCCGACCCCGCCTGGATGAAAACCTTCTGCCCTTTTCTGACCTGGGCCTTCTCCACCAGGGCCTGCCATGCCGTCAACCCCACCAGCGGGATCGACGCTGCCGCTTCCATGGTCAGGCTGCGGGGCTTGAAGGCCAGCGAAGACTCCATGACCGCAATCAGTTCCGCAAACGTGCCGATGTGAAAGTCGTCCGCCCGGGCATAGACCTCGTCCCCCGGCTTGAACTGCCGCACGCGCGGCCCTACCCGCACCACCACGCCCGCCACATCGTGCCCGAGGATGAGCGGCATCTTGTAAGGCAGCAGGAGCTTGAACTCACCATCTCGGATCTTGGCGTCGAGCGGGTTGACGCCCGCTGCATGGACCTCCACCAGCACCTCATCGTCGCGCAGGGAGGGAGCAGGAACATCGGCAGGCCGGAGTACGCCCTTTTTGGCATAGCGATCCAGAACAAACGCTTTCATGGGGTTTCCTTTGCTGCAAGGGATTGCATGGCTGCACAGCAATGCCACGCGGACTGGCGAGGCTCCACCAAAAACGCCGTCCCTCCATGACGCACCAGATGCTGTACAGGGGTTGGGCCGTTATTTCGCATGATAAACATCATATGTAATGATAAAAAAATGCGTGCCATCGCACGATCATGAAGAGGCAGGGTGTGAATCCGCGTTATGCCGTTTCCGCCGGCAACAGGTGCTTGAGCGCGGCTTCGCGCAGGCTGTCGGACAGCGCGGCGTCGTCCACAGCACGGGCAAGCACGAGCGCTCCCACCATGGTGGACAAGGTGACAAGCGCTTGCTCATGCGTTTCTGGCTGGCCCCACTGGGGTGACTGGCGCGCAATCAGATCGACCATTTCCTTGATGTGCCGGGTGGAGACGCGCCGCACCTCAGGCGACTGGCGCGAGGTTTCGGAGCCCAACGCGGCCAGAGGGCAACCCGTTTCGATGCTCTCGACATGTTCGCGCGAAAGGTAGGCCTTGAGCACGGTTGCCATCGCCTGCGAGGCGGGCTCCCCCGCCACAGCGCCCGCCACCGTCGCCACAGACTGAGCGCACGCCTGTGTTGCCGCTTCGGCGAGCATGGCCTCGCGAGACTCGAAGTGCGCATAGAAAGCGCCATGCGTCAGGCCTGCTTCCTTCATGATGTCCGCAACCCCGGTGCCATGGTAGCCCTGGCGACGGATCGCCCGCGCCGCTACCGACACGATGCGCTCATGGGTCGCTTCTTTGGCGGCGGCTCGGGCATTGGGCTGTCTATTTCGCATGATGTTTATCATACATAAATCCACCATCCAGTGCAACGGCGCTTCGTCCACGGGGTTACACACACGCCCGTGCATCGTCCCCCCCAAAAAAAGAACAGGCCCCTGTGGGGCCTGGAATACGAGCAGCGCCATCAACAGGCACGTGGTGGATGGTCAAAAAGAAGGCGGGCTGCGGCTGTCTTGATGAGCCCCCAGCCCTCCCCTCCTGCGATGCGGCCGTTTCCAAGCGAGCTATTCGCCTGTCTCAGTCTTCGTCCAAAGCACCGCAGGCCCCCGCACGAAGCAGGTCGCTTCAACCGCCCGCTTTGCGCGCGATTCAGCCGCAACACCCACGATGGCTGCGCGCCGTGCTCCATCACAGCTTGGCGATGGACACCTCCGTGGACTTGACCAGTGCGACCACATCGGAACCCACGACCAGGCCCAGGTCGTCCACCGAACGGGTGGTGATGACGGAGGTGACGATGCCCCAGGGGGTTTCGACATCGACCTCGGAGACGACATCGCCGCGAATGATCTCGCGCACTTTGCCCTTGAACTGGTTGCGTACGTTGATGGCTTGAATGGACATGGGGTTCTCCTTGAATAGTCCGTTGAGAAATGAAAACAGTGGGTGAGAGAAACAAAAAATCACACCGCCCAGCGCAGGCCATGCGCTGGCACACCTGGCCATGGCGCCTCGTGTGCGGGGTCGCCATCGGGCTTTTGCAGCACGCGATCCAGGATGCGTTTTTCGATGGCAGCAAACGCGGCGTCACCGTGCGAACGGGGGCGTGGCAGGTCGATGCGCTGGTCCAGCGCAATCTGGCCGTCTTCGATCAGGATCACGCGGTCGGCCAGGGCCACGGCCTCTTGCACGTCGTGGGTGACCAGCAATGCCGTAAAACCGCTGGTGCGCCACAGGCCTTCAATGAGGCGGTGCATCTCGATGCGGGTCAGTGCGTCGAGCGCACCAAGGGGTTCGTCCAGCAGCAGCAGGCGCGGGTTGTGCACCAGCGCACGCGCCAGGGCCACGCGCTGGCGCTGGCCGCCCGACAGGCGTGCCGGCCATTCGCCCAGCCGGTCGCCCAGGCCCACGCGCGCCAGCACATCGGCCGCGGCTCCGCGCCGCTCGGGCGGCAGGCCCAGGGCCACGTTGTCAGCCACACGCTTCCAGGGCAAGAGGCGCGAGTCCTGGAACATGATGCGGGTGTCACCGCTCAGGCCTGTGATGTCCTGGCCGTCCAGGCGGATCGCACCGCCAGAGACTGACTCCAGGCCCGCCACCAGACGCAGCAGCGTGCTCTTGCCGCAGCCACTGCGGCCCACAATCGCAACGAACTGGCCGGGTTCAATCGTGAGTTCGGTCTTCTTGAGGACATCGCGCGTGCCATAGCGCTTGTCCACACTGCGCACTTCCAGGCGCACGCCCTGCGCTGTGTTGGGATCGTTCTGGCTCATGGCGTCAGGCTCCGGGTTTGAAGAGAGGCACATCGAGGGCATTCACGCGCCTGGGCAGCAGCTTCTCGGCCAAAAAGGCATCCGCAATGCGCTGTTGCTCGGCAAGGGCCGTGGGCACCACGGCGCGCACCTCATAGCTGCGGCGACTATTGGCCAGCTCGATCACGCCCGCATCCAGCCCCCACACCGGTGCCAGCAGCGCGGCTGCGTCCTTGGGACTTTGCTTGACCCAGGCACCGGCCTTCTGCAGCTCGTGGAAGAACACACCGAGTACATCGGGTCGGGCCTTGGCATAGGGAGTCCCAGCCAGGTAATAGCGCTGGTAAGACGCCAGCTCACGCCCGTCGGCCAGCACCCGTACCGCCGACTGCTTTTGCACGGCGGCCAGGAACGGGTCCCACACCACCCAGGCGTCAATGGCGCCACGCTCGAAGGCTGCGCGGCCGTCGGCCGGCGTGAGGTAGGCGGGCTCGATGTCCTTGAACGTCAGGCCGGACTTCTCCAGCGCTGCAATCAGCAAGAAGTGCACACCCGCCGCCTTGGCAAAACCGATCTTCTTGCCCTTGAGGTCGGCCACGGTCTTGATGGGCGAATCGGCACGCACCACGATGGCCTGGGCGGCGGGCGATGGCGATTCCTGCGCCACGAAGGTGAGGTTGGCGCCGGCTGCCTGGGCGAAGACGGGTACGGTGTCGGCCACGTCGGCACTGACATCGATGTTGCCCAGGTTCAGGGCTTCGAGCAAAGGCAGGCCACTGGTGAACTCGTGCCACGAGACCTTGACGTTCAGCGGTGCCAGCAATTGCTCCAGCGTGCCCCGTGTTCGCAGGATGGTGGTGAGCGTGGATGATTTCTGCAAACCAATGCGCAGGGTCTCGGGCTTGCCTTGCGCCGCAGCCAAGCCGCTGGACAGGGCCGCAAGGGCACCAAGCACAGTGCGCCGATGAATCAGGAAAGGAAGGGTCATGGTCGTGATGAATGCGTTGTAGGAATGTCGGAGTCAGGGCCCCGCAGCTCAAGCCGTCTGGTAGCCGGGGTGCCAGCGCAACCAGTAGCGCTCCAGCCCCTTGGCAAACACGTCAGCCAGCTTGCCCAGCAACGCGTACAGCAGGATGCCCACGAGCACGATGTCGGTTTGCAGGAACTCCCGCGCATTCATCGTGAGGTAGCCAATACCCGCCTGTGCCGAAATGGTCTCTGCCACGATGAGGATCACCCACATCAGGCCGAGCGAGAAGCGCAGTCCCACCAGGATGCTCGACAAGGCGCCGGGCAGAATGATCTGGCGGTACAGCTGCCAGCGCCCGAGGCCGTAGGTGCGGCCCATCTCAATCAAGCCCGGGTCCACATTGCGGATGCCGTGGAAGGTGTTGAGATAGATCGGGAAGAACACCGACACGCTGATGAGGAACAGCTTGGCCGATTCGTCGATGCCGAACCACAGGATCACCAGCGGAATCAGCGCCAGCGCAGGGATGTTGCGCACCATCTGGATGGTGGAGTCGAGCAGCGTCTCGAACAGCTTGACCGAGCCGGTGAGCAGGCCCAGCAGCAATCCCAGGCCGCCCCCGATGGCCAGACCCGCCAGCGCCCGGCCTGCGCTTACCTTGACGTGGGTCCACAGCTCGCCGGACAGGGTCAACGTCCAGGCCGCCTTCACCACTTCCAGCGGTGCAGGCAACACGCGGGTGGACAGCCAGCCCGAAGAAGAGGCGATCTGCCACAACACGATGAGCCCTACAGGCACGGCCCAGGGCAGCAGACGCTGCGCCACGTTGGCCACAAAGCGGACCAGCGACGCGGGGAGCAAAGGCCCTTCGAGCGGGAGATCGACGGAGTCCGCCACAGGCGATATCTGCAGCTCTCGGGTGGTCTGTGTCATGGTGTGATGTCCTGTTCGTTATCGGGCTCCAGGAACTCCAGTTGGTTACCCGCCGGGTCCTTGACGTAAAAGCGCAGGTAGCCGGGCAGCGCGCGGTTTTCCACCAGCGGCAGCTCGGCCTGCAGCAGGCGGTGGCGCAGCGCGGGCAGGTCCTGCACCTCTAAGGCCAGGTGCGACACCGCAGGCGCCGGTTGCCAGTGCTCGGTAGGCACCAGATCGATGCGCTGGGCGCCCGCGGCAAACCGCAGCGTGTTACCGGCCTGCAGGCGCACCTCCGGCAGGCCCAGCAGGCTGGCGTAAAAGCGCCGGATGGGCGCCTCGGCCCCGGCCGGGAAGGCCAGTTGCACGTGGTTGATGGACTGGATGCTCATGGCATATCTCCTGCGGTGCCGATTCAGCTCTGCGACGCACGGGGCACAAAGTCATTGGCCACGGTCTCGCCAAACGGCCCCAGCGGGTTGCCGCCAGAGAGCTTCTCGCGCACGCCCACGGGCAGCAGCGGGAACACCAGCTCGGCAAACCGGTAAGCCTCTTCCAGGTGCGGGTAGCCCGAGAGCACAAAGGTGTCCAGCCCCAGCGCCGCGTATTCCTCGATGCGCGCCGCCACCGTTTCCGGGTCACCCACCAGCGCCGTGCCCGCACCACCACGCACCAGGCCCACACCAGCCCACAGGTTGGGGCTGATCTCCAGGTCGGCGCGGCTGCGCTTGACGCCACCCGCATGCAGCTGTGCCATGCGGCGCTGGCCTTCGGAATCCATGCGTGAGAACACCGCCTGGGCACGCGCCACGGTCACGTCGTCCACATGGCTGATGAGTTCCTCTGCAGCGGCCCAGGCCTGGTCTTCGGTTTCGCGCACGATGACGTGCAGGCGGATGCCAAACTTGACCGTACGGCCCCGCTTCGCAGCGCGGGCGCGCACGTCGGCCACCTTCTTGGCCACTTCGGCGGGTGGTTCACCCCAGGTCAGGTAGGTCTCCACCTGCTCGGCCGCCAGGTCGTGGGCGGCGTCGGACGACCCACCGAAGTACACCGGTGGGTGCGGCTGCTGCAAGGGCGGAAACAGCAGCTTTGCGCCCTTCACCGTGAGGTGCTTGCCCTCGTAGTCGAGGCTTTCGCCCTGGTGGCTGCGCGTGAGGATTTCGCGCCAGATGCGGATGAACTCGGCCGACTGCTCGTAGCGCGTGGCGTGGTCCAGAAACACGCCGTCGCCCTCCAGCTCGGCCTGATCGCCCCCGGTCACCAGGTTGATGAGCAGTCGCCCGCCCGAAAGCCGGTCGAACGTGGCCGCCATGCGTGCAGCCAGTGCGGGCTGGTGCAGGCCGGGGCGCACAGCCACCAGGAACTTGAGCTTCTTGGTCACGGCAAGCAGGCTGGACGCAACCACCCACGGGTCTTCGCAGGAGCGGCCGGTGGGGATCAGAACGCCCTCGTAGCCCAAGCTGTCGGCGGCAACAGCCACCTGCTGGAGGTAGTCATGGCTGAGCTGGCGTGCGCCTTTGGCAGTGCCAAGGTAGCGGCTGTCGCCGTGGGTGGGAATGAACCAGAAGATTTGCATGGGACAGGTCTTTTCAAAACGGGATCTCAACGAGGTCCGAACGAAATCAGTAGGAGATGGCAAAGCCGAACTGGGGCGGGCGCAAGACCGCGCGCCGCTGCTGACCGTTCAGCCCCCAGGCGGTGGCCGTGACGCACAGAACGCGTCGCAGCTGGGCGTGCAACGGGAAAGGCATGGGCGCGGGCATGGGAAGCTCCTTGGAACGTGTTTGTGGTCTGGGTGGTGGGGTTACAGCAGATCGACCGGCGCGGCGTGCAGCAGGTTGAGCTTTTTGGGGATCAGCTTCAGGTCGAAGAAGGTGTCGGCAATGCCTTGCTGCTCGGCCAGGATCTCGCGCGTGACCGGGGCGGTGCCGAACTGCGCGCGGTTCAGGTACAGCTCGGTGATGGACTTGTCCAGCCCCAGCACGGCAGAGAGCTCTGCGGCTGCAGCCGCCTTGTTCTTGGACGCCCAGGTGTCAATCGCGTTGACCTCTTCGATCGCAATGCGCAACACATCGGTGTTCTTGGTCGCGAAGTCGCGCGAGGTGAAGTAATAGGCGCGGTTGTTGACCACACCCGTGGCGTCGGCCAGCAGGCGGGCATCCAGCGTCTTCTGGGCGGCAGCGAGGAACGGGTCCCAGATGATCCAGGCATCGACAGCGCCCTTTTCAAACGCGGCGCGCGCGTCGGCTGGGGCCAGGAAGACAGACTGCACGTCGCCGTATTTGAGACCGTTCTTCTCCAGCAGCTTGACCAGGAAATACTGCACGTTGGAGCCCTTGTTGTAGGCCACGCGCTTGCCCTTGAGGTCGGCCACGCTGCGGATCGGGGAGTCCTTGGGCACGATCACGGCCTCCAGCGCGGGGCGCGGCACCGTGGCGCCAGCGTAGACCAGCGGCGCGCCAGCGGCCTGGGCGAAGATGGGCGGGGCTTCGCCCACGTCGCCGAAGTCGATGGAGCCGACGTTGAGCGCTTCCAGCTGCACGGGGCCGGCGTTGAACTCGGTCCAGGTGACCTTCACGCCCAGCGGGGCCAGTCGCTTTTCGAGCGTGCCACGGCCCTTGAGGATGGAAAGCCAGCCCTTTTGGTGGCCCACGCGCAGCACGCGGCCGGGCGCAGTCGTTTGTGCAAGGGCCGGGGCCCCCGTGACGCCGAGAGCGGCGGCGGCCAGACCGGTGAGCAGCGCCTGGCGGCGATGAAGAGAGAAAGGTTTCGTCATGGTGATGGTTTGTTTCTAGAAAAATGGGGCGGCAAAAAGAGGCCAAAACTGCGGGAATTCAGCCCGCGACAGGCACCACCGGCATGAGCAAGAAGGCACCGATGACCACAAGCGAAGCCACCACCAGCAAGGCAACACCCAGCCAGCGCAGGGCGTCGCGCAAACCCAGGGGACGGTCTTCGAGGACCGATGGAGCCTGTGGCTGTGCGGACAGAGGGATTGCGTCACCGGACATGAACAGCACCTTTTTTTGTACAAGCAGGCAACAGCCCACCCTGCCTGCGCTCAGCGGGCATTACCAGGAAAACAATGGAAAGGAGGAAGGCGGGCGGAGCGTGGGCACCCGCGGCCAGGGCCGCAGGCGCGCGGTCCGTCAGACGCTACATCGCACTTGCGAGAAATGCACGGGCGCGAACCGTGTGGCCTGGGCGGGCGATGGGCGAAGGGTTTCGGTGACCAGCACGTTCACCGCGTCATCCAGCCGGGCGGCAATGTCGGCCTGCACGTGGTAGGTGCCCTCGGGCGTCAGCGTGACCTGGGCGTCGGTGGCGTAGATGCCGGGCAGGATGCTCTTGGCACCCAGCGACTGCAGCACGGGGCGCAGCGCGTAGTCCAGCGCCAGCATGTGGTGCGGGCTGCCGCCCGTGGCCAGGGGCAGCACGGTCTTGCCCTTGAGTGCTGTCTGCGGCAACAAATCCAGAAACACCTTGAGCACGCCGCTGTACGCCGCCTTGTAGACGGGCGTAGCCACCACCAGCACGCTGGCATCTGCCACCTGGTCAATCGCCTTCACCACGGTGGGATGGCCAAAATCGGCCAGCAACAACGCCTGGGGCGACAGGTCGCGGATATGGACGCGATCCACCAGCGCGCCACGCACCGACAGGCGCTGGGCCACGGCGTCGAGCAAGGCGGCGGAGCGGGAGCGCTCTGAAGGGCTGCCAGCGATGAGCAAGGCGGACATGGTGTTGGTTCCTTTGTTACTACTGTTTTGATAGCTACCAGCGCATGACGGACTAGCGCTTGAGCTTGTTTTTCTTATAAAAAGGACAAACAACGCCCCGCCCGGCCCGTTGGGGCCAGGGTTCTTCCATGGAGGCTGGAGCATCGCCCCAGCCGCCTTCGGGGCGGTTGGGCCTGCTTACTTGCGCGTGTAGATCTGATCGAAACTCGCGTTGTCCGCAAAATGGTCCTTGGCAGCCTTGTCCCAGCCACCGAACGCGTCGTTGATGGTGAACAGGTTCAGCTTGGGGAACTGCTTGGCGTACTTGGCCTTGGCCTTGTCAGAGACTGCGGGGCGGTAAAAATGTTTGCCCGCAATGTCCTGGCCTTCTTCGGTGTACAGGTACTGCAGATAGGCCTCGGCCACGGCACGCGTGCCCTTCTTGTCCACGTTCTTGTCCACCACCGACACGGCGGGCTCGGCCAGGATGGAGATGGACGGCGCGATCACGTCGAACTTGGTGCCGAATTCCTTTTCGAGCAGGTAGGCCTCGTTCTCCCACGCAATCAGCACGTCACCCTGGTTGCGCTGCGCAAAGGTGATGGTGGAGCCGCGTGCGCCGGTGTCGAGCACGGGCACGTTGCCGTACAGCTTGGCCACGAAGTCCTTGGCCTTGGCGTCGCCACCGTACTTGCGCTTGGCGAATTCCCACGCGGCCAGGTAGTTCCAGCGGGCGCCGCCCGAGGTCTTGGGGTTGGGTGTGATCACTTTCACATCGGGGCGCACCAGGTCGTCCCAGTCCTTGATGCCCTTGGGGTTGCCCTGGCGCACCACCAGCACGATGGTGGAGGTGTAGGGCGAGCTGTTGTGCGGCCGGCGCTTTTGCCAGTCTTTCGGGATCCAGCCTCCGTTGGTGTGCAGCGCATCGGTGTCGCCCGCCAGCGCCAGGGTGGCCACGTCGGCGTCCAGCCCGTCGATGATGGAGCGCGCCTGCTTGCCTGAGCCGCCGTGGCTTTGCTTGATGGTCACGTCCTGGCCGGTCTTGGCCTTCCAGTGCTTGGCAAAGGCCTGGTTGAACTCCACGTACAGCTCGCGGGTCGGGTCGTACGACACATTGAGCAGCGTCACAGACTGTGCAAACGACGGCAATGCCGTCAGGGCCAAACTGCCCACCAGGGCAGCGGCGAAGGGAAACTTGATAAAGTCGCGGCGAAAGTTCATGGAAGGGCCTCTTTTTGTGAATGTGTTGCGGTGCAAATCACCGATGGAACGCATTCTGGAAGGCCCTCTTCAAAACTGGAACTACTGAGATTTCAGTTCTTAATATCAAAATCATCTGAGCGAAGCCTTTTTCGCTCGCCCCACACCAAGGACATCCCATGGCACGTACCGTTCAATGCATCAAGCTCGGCAAGGAAGCCGAAGGCCTCGACTTCCCCCCCTACCCCGGCGAACTGGGCAAACGCATCTGGGAAAGCGTGAGCAAGGAAGCCTGGGCGGGCTGGCTCAAGCACCAGACCATGCTGGTCAATGAAAACCGCCTGAACCTGGCCGATGCGCGCGCCCGCCAGTACCTGGCACGCCAGATGGAAAACCACTTTTTTGGTGGCGGCGCAGACGCCGCGGCGGGCTACGTCCCGCCCAGCGCGTAACGGAGCGACGCGAAGTGCAGCGCTGCAAAAAGTGGTTTCGCCAAAACCATTTCTTCGGCAGCGGTGCTGACGCTGCGGCGGGATATGTCCCGCCCGGCACGTGACGCAACGCAACGCACCCTGGAGCGGTTCGCGGTAAAAACCGCCTTCCCTTTCCAACAGGCCGGCGCCACGCCGGCCTTTTGCCGTCCACATGACTGAACCCATCGAGTGGCTGCCGGATGGCACCCCCTACAGCCCCCGCTTCGGCGACCGCTACCACAGCGAAAACGGCGGCCTCACCCAGGCCCGCCGGGTGTTTTTGCACGGCTGTGGCCTGCCCGAGGCCTGGGCGGGGCAATCGCAGTGGCGCATTCTGGAGACCGGGTTTGGCTTTGGCCTGAATTTCCTGGTGACCTGGGCCGCCTGGCGCGCCGACCCGAAGCGCCCCACGCTGCTGCACTTCGTATCGACAGAAGCCTGGCCCGTGAGTGCAGCCGATCTGCTGCGTGCCACCTCGGTCCACCCTGAGCTGGCGCCGCTGGCTGAGGCATTGCACCGCCAGTGGTGGGGCCTGCTGCCGGGCGTGCACCGCCTGCGTTTTGATGAAGGCCGGGTGCTGCTCACCCTGTATGTGGGCGACACCCAGGCCATGCTGCGCCAGCAGAACCTGACGGTGGACTCTATCTACCTCGACGGCTTCAGCCCCCAGCGCAACCCCGAAAGCTGGGACCTGCACACGCTGAAGGCCGTGGCACGCTCTTGCCGTCGCGGTACACAGCTCGCCACCTGGACCATCGCACGCGCCGTGCGCGATGCCCTGGCGCAATGCGGCTTTGAAGTGACCCGCGTGCCCGGCGTGCCGCCCAAACGCGACAACCTGCATGCCACCTTCAACCCGCGCTGGGAGCCCCGCACCCCGCGCCAGCCCGGGGCAACGCCGGAACCCTCTCTGCCCGGCCCCTGCATCGTGATCGGTGGCGGCATTGCAGGTGCCGCCGCCGCCGCCAGCCTGGCCCGACGCGGCTGGCAGGTCACTGTACTGGACCAGGCCGCCGAGCCCGCCGCAGGCGCGTCCGCCCTGCCCGCCGGGGTCTTCGCGCCCCATGTGTCTCCCGACGACAGCGTCCTGTCGCGCCTGTCGCGCAGCGGCATCCGCTCCACGCTGGAGCAGGCCCGCTGGTTGCTGAACGAGGGGGTGGACTGGGCGTATTGCGGCGTGCTGGAGCACCGCACTGACGGCAGCCCCGGCCTGTCACCCGAATGGACACAAGGGCCGGGTGCCGCCTGGAGCGAGCCTGCCCCCCCCGCTGCCCTGGCTGCTGCCCAGTTACCGCCCGACGCAACCGCCTGCTGGCACCACCAGGCGGGCTGGGTGCGCCCGGCGCGTCTGGCCAGGGCCTTGCTGGGCCAACCTGGCATCCAATGGCGGGGAAATTGCGCGGTAGCCCAGCTGCGGCGCGTGGAGACACCCGCCACGACACACAGTCCGGACATCGCCACCTGGCAAGTGATCGATGCCCACGGCCAGGTGCTGGCCGAGGCGCCCACCGTGGTCATTGCGGCAGGCGCGGGCAGCGCGGCGCTGCTGAACCACCGCTGGCCCCTGCAGCCGGTGCGCGGCCAGGTGTCGTGGGGCGTGCACGCCGACCCGGCAACACTGCTGCTGCCATTGATTCCGTTCCCGGCCAACGGCAACGGCAACCTGGTACCCCGTTTCCCCATGGGGGATCAAGCCGACGGGGATCAAGGCTGGGTGATGGGCTCGACGTTCGAACGCGATGTGCAGGCCCTGCCGCCCAGCACAGCCGACATCCACACCGCCCATGCCACCAACTGGGCCAAGCTGCAGGGCCTGCTGCCCGGCATCACGCCCCAGCTGGAGCCTTTGTTCACCCAGGCGCTGGCCATGTCGGCGCCTCAGCCCGCCCCGGGCGAGTCCCCCGCTCTGCGCACCTGGGCCGCCGTGCGCTGCACCGCGCACGACCGGCTGCCTCTCGTGGGCCCGGTGGATGCGGTCCACCTGCCGGGCCTGTGGGCCAGCACGGCCATGGGCGCACGGGGGTTGACACTGGCGCTGTTGTGCGGCGAACTGCTGGCTGCCCGAGTGCAGGGCGAGCCCCTGCCGCTCGATGCGAAGCTGGCCCGGGCCTTGGGCACTGAGCGTTTGTAAGCGGTTCAAAAGCCTTTTGGAAAACCACACCAGCACTTTCTTATAAGCAAATAGACATATTGGCAGAGCAAAACAATAGTTTGCATCCATAAGCACGTCCCCTACATTCACCCCCATGCATGAATTGGCGTTTGTTTTTGCGGGCTTTGCCGTCGGGCTCATCGTTGGCCTGACCGGTGTGGGCGGCGGCTCGCTCATGACGCCGATCCTGATCTTCGTCTTCGGCATCAAGCCCCACATGGCGGTCGGCACCGACCTGCTGTTCGCGGCCTTCACCAAAATGGGCGGCACCGTGAGCCTGGCCCGCCAACGGCTGGTGCCCTGGAAAGTGGTGGGCCAGTTGTGCGCCGGCAGCATTCCGGCGGCGCTGCTGGCGCTGTGGGCGCTGAAAGTCCTGGGGCCCGCCAGCGGCACGGCGCAGGCCATCATGACCACCACGCTGGGCTTTGCCCTGCTGCTCACGGCGGCGGCCACGCTCTACAAGGTGGTGGCGTTTTCTGCCCAGCGCCAGGCAGCCGAAGCCGCTGCCCGCAAAAGCCACACCGGAGACCCCACCCGCCCCCGCCACTGGAGCCTGCCGGTGCTGCTGGGCGCCGTGATCGGCACGCTGGTGACCTTCACATCCGTCGGCGCAGGCGCCATCGGCGTCACGGTGCTGCTGCTGGTGTACCCCATGCTGCCGCTGCCGCGCATCATCGGTGCCGACATTGCCTACGCCGTACCTTTGACCTTGGTGGCAGGGTTGGGTCATGCATCCCTGGGCTCGGTGGATTGGCCTTTGCTTGCACAATTGCTGGCTGGCTCGCTGCCGGGCATCTGGCTGGGCTCTCGCCTCGTCGCCCGTACTCCTGAGCGCCTGATTCGCTCCGCCTTGTCCATTCTGCTGGCCTGGGCAGGCTTCAAACTGATTCTGATATGAGCCCCTATGTACCAATACACCGCTTTCGACACCCAGTTCGTGAAACAGCGTGCCGCACAGTTCCGTGACCAGCTCACGCGCTGGCAGACGGGCAAGCTGAGCGAGGACGACTTCCGCCCCCTGCGCCTGCAAAACGGCTGGTACGTGCAGCGCTACGCCCCCATGCTGCGCGTGGCCGTGCCCTACGGAGAGATCGCCAGCCGCCAGCTGCGCGTGCTGGCGCAGATTGCCCGCGAATACGACGAGCCCGAAGCCGCCGTCTTCAAGGCCGCCATGGAAGGCCAGGGCAAGCTGGGCACCACGTTCCTGCCCACGCACTGCGCCCACTTCACCACCCGCACCAATGTGCAGTTCAACTGGATTCCGCTGTCCAAGAGCGCCGACGTGATGGACCTGCTCGCCAGCGTGAACCTGCACGGCATCCAGACCAGCGGCAACTGCATCCGCAACACCACCACCGACGCGCTGGCAGGCATCGCCGTGGACGAGATCGTGGACCCCCGCCCCTATGCGGAGCTGATCCGCCAGTGGTCCACGCTGCACCCCGAGTTCGCGTTTTTGCCCCGCAAGTTCAAGATCGCCATCACCGGCGCCAAGGACGACCGCGCGGCCACCGGCTGGCACGACGTGGGCTTGCACCTGGTCAAGAACGATGCAGGTGAGATCGGCTTCAAGGTGTTCGTGGGCGGCGGCATGGGCCGCACGCCGGTCATCGGCACCGTGATCCGCGAGTTCCTGCCGTGGAACCAGATCATGAATTACATCGAGGCCATCGTGCGCGTGTACAACGAGCACGGCCGCCGCGACAACAAGTACAAGGCCCGCATCAAAATTTTGGTGAAGTCCGAGGGCCAGCAGTACATCGACGATGTGGAAGCCGAATACCGCCAGATTTTGGAGATCGACGGCGGCCCCCACACCATCCCGCAGGGCGAATTTGACCGCGTGGCCGCCTGCTTTGTGCCACCCAAGCTGGCCGACATTGCCGACGTGGCCCCCGCAGCCTTGCAGGCATCGCTGGACGCACAGGCGGCAGAGCATGTGATGTTTGGCCGCTGGCTCAAGCGCAATGTGCACGCCCACCAAAATGCCCAGCTGCGCGCTGTCACACTGTCCTTCAAGCGCCCTGGTCAGTCGCCCGGCGACGCCACCAGCGAGCAGCTGATCGCACTGGCCGACCTGGTGGACAAATACTCCGCCGGCGAAGCCCGCGTGACGCACGACCAGAACGTGCTGCTGCCCTGGGTGCACGCCAGCCGCCTGTTTGACCTGTGGCAAGAAGCCAAGGCCCTGGGCCTGGCCAGCGCCAACGTGCAGCTGCTGACGGACATGATCGCCTGCCCCGGCGGCGACTTCTGCGCGCTGGCCAACGCCCGCTCGCTGCCGATTGCCGAGGCCATCACCCAGCGCTACCAGGACCTGGACGAGCTGGATGACATCGGCGAGATCGACCTGCATATCAGCGGCTGCATCAACAGCTGCGGCCACCACCACAGCGGCCATATCGGCATCCTGGGCGTCGATAAAGACGGCAAGGAGTGGTACCAGGTCACGCTGGGCGGCTCCGACGGCTCTGACCTGTCGGGCGCTGCCGTGGCCGGCAAGGTGATTGGCCCCTCGTTCTCGGCGGCCGAAGTGCCGGATGTGATCGAGGCCGTGCTCGGCGCCTACCGCGACCTGCGCGAAAGCGGCGAGACCTTCCAGAACACCGTGCGCCGCACTGGCCTCGACCCGTTCAAGGAAGCCGCCAAGCAGGCACGCCACAAAGAACCAGAAACCGCTGCCGCCTGAGCCCCGCAGCGCCGTACAGCACAGCCCCACTGACATGATGTTGAAACTAATCGCCGCCCAAGACCACCAGCCGCCTGCCGACGGCGACGCCCGCGCCGTGGCCCTGCCCAACGATGCCGATGCGCTGGCCCTACCGCTCGATGGGGTGGACCGTGTGGATCTGCACTTCCCCAACTTCACCGATGGCCGCGCATTCAGCCAGGCCTTCTTGCTGCGCCGCCGCCGTGGCTTTACGGGCGAGATCCGCGCCACCGGCGATGTGCTGATCGATCAGCTGGTGCAGATGCAACGCACGGGCTTTTCCAGCGCCGTGCTGCGCGAGGGCGTGGACGCTGCCGATGCGCAGCGCCAGTTTGAACGCTTCCCTGGCTTCTACCAGGGCGACGCCGTGAACCCCCAACCCCTGTTTGCCGCCCAGGCCGCCTGACAGGCGCACCGCACCGAAACACGAGCCCCTCACCATGAGTCACATCGATCTCGCACGCATCAACGCCGACCTGGGCCGCAACGCGCCCGCCCTGGTGGAATGGGCCCTGGGCCTGGGCAAGACCAGCATCGTCACCACCAACTTCCGCCCCTTCGAAGCCGTGATCCTGCACATGGTCACGCAGGTGAATCCTGACGTGCCCGTGGTCTGGATGGACAACGGCTACAACACCGAAGCCACCTACCGCTTTGCCGACGAAGTGACCCAGCAGCTGGGGTTGAAGCTGAAGATCTACCTGCCCCTGCGCTCGCGCGCCCACCGCGAAGCGGTGGACGGCCCTACGCCCGCGCTGGATGACCCACGCCACGCCGCCTTCACCGAAGAGGTGAAACTGGAGCCCTTTGCCCGCGCCCTGCGCGAGACCGCGCCGCAAGTCTGGTTCACTGCGCTGCGCGCCACTGACACCGCCGTGCGCGCGCAGATGGACCCGGTGAGCATCAACCCCGACGGCCTCATCAAGGTCGCGCCGCTGCTGCACTGGTCGTCCAAAGACCTGCACGAGTACTGCGTGAAACACGGCCTGCCCAACAACTTCGACTACGTGGACCCCACCAAGGGCGAAGACAACCGCGAGTGTGGCCTGCATATTGCCCACTGACCCCAGGTCCGACCATGAATGCCCGCACCGACTCAGCGCTGCTTGAGAAAACCAACAACATGAGCTACCACCTCAACAACTCCCACCTGGACGCCCTGGAAGAAGAAACCATCTTCATCCTGCGCGAAGTCGCCGCCGCCTTCGAGCGCCCCGCCCTTCTGTTCTCGGGCGGCAAGGATTCGCTGGTCATGCTCAAGTGCGCCGAAAAGGCCTTTGGCGCGGGCCGCATCCCTTACCCGCTCTTGATGATCGACACGGGCCACAACTTCCCGGAAGTGACGGACTTCCGCGACTTCCGGGCGAAGGAGCTGGGCGCCGAACTCATCGTGCGCAGCGTGGAAGATTCGATGGCGCGCGGCACCGTGCGCCTGGCCCACCCCGGCGAGTCGCGCAACGTGCACCAGTCGGTCACGCTGCTCGAAGCGATTGAAGAGTTCCGCTTTGACGCCCTGATCGGCGGTGCCCGCCGCGACGAGGAAAAGGCGCGCGCCAAGGAGCGCATCTTCAGCCACCGCGACAGCTTCGGCCAATGGCAGCCCAAGGCCCAGCGCCCCGAGCTGTGGACCCTGTTCAACACCCGCCTGCAGCCCGGTGAACACTTCCGCGTGTTCCCCATCAGCAACTGGACCGAGCTGGACGTGTGGCAGTACATCGACCGCGAGCAGATCGGCCTGCCCAGCATCTACTACACGCACAAGCGCCAGGTGGTGGACAAGAAGGGCCTGCTGATGCCAGTGACCGAGCTGACCCCGCCGCGTGAGGGCGATGTGGTGGAAACGCGCGATGTGCGCTTCCGCACTGTGGGCGACATCACCTGCACCGCCCCCGTGGAAAGCACCGCAGCCACCCCGGCCGAGATCGTCATCGAGACCCTGGCCGCCGACGTGAGCGAGCGTGGCGCCACGCGCATGGACGACAAGACATCGGATGCTTCGATGGAGAAGCGCAAGAAGGACGGGTATTTCTGATGAATGCTATCAATTCAATAGCCACCAGCACAAACAACACTAGCGCTACCGGCCAAAACGACCATATTTCCGCCCTCAAGTTCATCACTTGCGGCTCCGTCGATGACGGCAAGAGCACGCTGATCGGCCGCCTGCTGGTGGACAGCAAGGCCGTGCTGCAAGACCACCTGGCCGGCGTTCAGCGCCAGGGTGAGACCGACCTGGCCCTGCTGACCGACGGCCTTTCCGCCGAGCGCGAGCAAGGCATCACCATCGACGTGGCCTACCGCTACTTCGCCACGGAAGAGCGCAAGTTCATCATTGGCGACGCGCCCGGCCACGAGCAGTACACCCGCAACATGGTGACGGCCGCCAGCAGCGCCGACGCCGCCGTGGTGCTGGTCGATGCGACCAAGCTCGACTGGAAGAACCCCGGCCTCGCATTGCTGCCGCAGACGCGCCGCCACAGCCTGCTGGCCCATCTGCTGCGCGTGCACTCGCTGGTGTTTGCCGTGAACAAGCTGGACGCGGTGGAAGACCCCGCACTGGCCTGGAAGCATATTCAAGGCGCACTGCAGGCCTTTGCCCAGGCGGCAGGCATCACCGTGCGAGCCATGGTGCCGGTCTCCGCCCTCAAGGGCTGGAACGTGGTGGACGCCCACGCAGGCTGGTGCGGCTATGACGGTCCTACCCTCTTGCAAGTCTTGGAAGAACTGCCCAACACCCCGGCAGACACAGCACTGGCACCTGCCTTCCCGGTGCAGTGGGTCGAGAAGTTCTCGTCCTCGTCGGACACCAGCCAGGGCCGCCGCGTGTTCTGGGGCCGCGTGGCCGCCGGCAGTTTTGCGCCCGGCACGGCGGTGCAGATCTTCCCCAGCGGCCAGCTCGCCACGGTGGCCCAGGTGCTGGACCACGCCCGCCACCCCAAGGACGTGCCCGCAGGCACCAGCGCGGGCATCATCCTGGACCGCGAGGTGGACGTATCTCGCGGCGACTGGATTTTGGCAGCGCCCACACCCGCTGCAGCCCCAGCCGATGACGACTTTGGCGACACGCCCGCCGCCACCCCGGCCTGGCCCGCCAGCCGCGAGCTGCGCACTACCGTCGCCTGGATGGACGACGAGCCGCTGGTTGCAGGCCGCGTGTATTGGGCGCTCCACGGCCACCGCTGGGTCAAGGCCAAGGTCAAGGCCGTGGTGCACAAGCTCAACATCAACACGCTGGCCGAAGAAGCCGCCACGCAGCTCGATCCCAATGCCATCGGCCATGTGGACCTGCTGCTGCAGGAGGCGATTCCCGCCGCAGCATTCAGCCAGGCCCGCGTGCTGGGCTCGCTGATTCTGGTGGACACCGCCAGCCACAAAACCGCTGGCGCCGTGCTCGTCAACTGATCCAGATCAGCGCCCCAAGCCCCAGTCACCCCATCGGGGTGAGGGACCCTGCAACCAAAGGTCGGTGAAAGCTTTTAAAATCGAGGGTTTTCACCGACCCACACAACTCCTGTCATGACCCACGTCGTTTCCGAAAACTGCATCAAGTGCAAGTACACCGATTGTGTGGACGTGTGCCCCGTGGACTGCTTCCGCGAAGGCCCGAACATGCTCGTCATCGACCCTGACGAATGCATCGACTGCGCCGTCTGCATCCCCGAGTGCCCGGCCAACGCCATCTTTGCCGAAGAAGACCTGCCGGCCGACCAGATCGCCTTCATCAAGCTCAACGCCGACCTGGCCTTTGCCGACGGCTGGAAGAGCATCACCAAGCGCAAGCCGGCGCTGCCCGACGCCGACGAATGGAATGGCAAGCCGGGCAAGGTCAACGAACTAGTCAAGTGACCCCCCTGAGTCGCTTCGCGCCATCCCCCAAGGGGGACGCCACCAGTGGCCTGGCAAAGCCAGTTCCACGGTGGCACAGGTCTTTGGCAGCGCCAGTTTCGGGCGCTGCGCGCGTGGCTTGAGCATGATTCAAGAAACCGACGCCGTCGTCATCGGCGCGGGTCCCGTGGGCCTGTTCCAGGTCTTCCAGCTGGGCCTGCAAGGCATCACCGCCCACCTGATCGACGCCCTGCCCCATGCGGGCGGCCAGTGCGTCGAGTTGTACGGCGACAAACCCATCTACGACATACCCGGCATCCCGGTGTGCACCGGGCGTGAGCTGGCGGGTCTGCTGCTGCAGCAGATTGCGCCGTTCAAGACCCAGTGGCACCTGAACACGCTGGTGTCCGCACTCACCGTGCAGGCAGATGGCCGCCTGCTGGTCGAAACCTCGCAAGGTGCGCAACTGCTGGCCCGCAGCGTGTTCATTGCCGCAGGTGTGGGCGCCTTTGTGCCGCGCACGCTCAAGGTGGACGGCATCGAGCGCTTTGTGGGCACCCAGGTCCACTATCAAAATCTGGCCGCGACTGTGGATGTGACCGGGCGCCACGTGGTCGTGCACGGCGGCGACGAGCCCGCCGTGGCCCGCGCCGTGGAACTGGTCGAGCAAGGCCAGACCGCACGCGTCAGCCTGCTGCACCGCCGCGACGTGTTCCAGGCGCCTGAAGCCCTGCTGCAACGCCTGCAGCAATTGCGCGATGCGGGCCGCATCCAGGTCGAGGCCGCACAGATCACCGGTATTGACACTGCGGGCGACCGCCTCACCGCACTGCATGTGGTGGATGCCGACGGCAGCACCCGCGCCCTGGCGCTGGACCTGCTGGTGGCCGTGCTGGGCATCTCGCCCCGCCTCGGGCCCATTGCGGACTGGGGTTTGGCCATGGACCGCAAACAACTGGTGGTGGACACGGAATCCTTCCGCACCAGCGTGCCCGGCATTTACGCCGTGGGCGACATCAACACCTACCCCGGCAAACGCAAGCTCATCCTGTGCGGCTTCCACGAAGCCACGCTGGCGGCCTTTGGTGCGGCCGAGGTGCTCAAGGGCGACAAGGTGGCGCTGCAGTACACCACCACCAGTCCGCGCCTGCACCAGCTGCTGGGCGTTGCACCGTTATCGGCGCCTTCTGCCACCGTGTAGTCCCGGCGGGCCAGGGCTCGTCACTTCGTGCCCAAACGACGGGCCCACAAAAAGCACAAAATGTCCAAAGGGCGCGCAGGCGCCCGGCACGATGGCGTCTCCATCCACCCACCAGGAGCACGCCATGAGCCAACCACCCCTTCAATCCATCTGGGACACCTACACCGCGTCGTGGAAGACCGATTCGGCCGCGGACCGCACCGCACTTTTTACCCAATCCCTCGACCCCGCCTGCACCTACAACGACCCGCTGGCCACCGCCCAGGGCTGGGACCAATTGACGGCCTACATGGACAACTTTCACAGTCAGGTGCCCGGCGGGCATTTTGTGACCCACTATTTCGCCAGCCACAACCAGCAGAGCATCGCCAAATGGAACATGGTGGATGGCAGCGGACAGGTGATCGGAGAAGGCGTGAGCTACGGCCGGTACAACGACCAGAATCGCCTGGTTGCCATGACCGGTTTCTTTGAAACCCCTTGAACCGACACCACCGTGCTTTATCTCCGGCAAATCCAGGAGGGTATCGATTTCGTCGAGGCCCATCTCGAATCCGATATCCAGCTTTCCGAGGTGGCACGGGCTGCCGGGATGAGCCAGTGGCACTTCCAGCGGATCTTCAAGGCGCTGACCAACGAAACCCTCAAGACCTATATCCGGTCGCGCCGGTTCTCGCGGGCGCTGGAGCAGTTGACCCACACACGGCTGAGCGTGCTCGACATTGCGCTGGCGTCCGGGTACGAGACGCAGGAGAGCTTTACGCGCGCATTCAAGGATTGCTATCGGCTCACACCGTCGCAGTACCGCAAGATGGGCAACCGCTCGCTGTTCGTGCGCAAGATCCGCTTCGACGAAAGCTACCTCGCGCACATTCACCACAACATTTCGCTGGAACCCGACATCAAGGAGCAGCCTGCCATGCAGCTGGTCGGACTGCCCACGGACTACTACGGCATCGACTCCGAAAAGAACAATCTGGGGCAAAAACTGCCGCCCCTGTGGGCGAAGTTCCTGCCTCGGCTGGGCGAGATTGCGAACACCGTGCCCGGGGTCTGCTACGGCGTCGTAGCCCCAGCGGGGCCCCACACCGAAGAACTGCGCTACCTGGCCTGCATCGAAGTGCGGGGCCTCGGTGCGCTGCCACCAGGCATGGTGGCCATGGAAATCCCCGGATCGACCTATGCACGCTTCACCCACCGGGGCCCTGCGCAGAACGTCGATGTGACGGTGAACTACATCTATGCGAGCTGGCTGCTGTCGGCCGGCCCGTCGCACACCCTGGGGCCGGATCTGGAAATCTACGGCTCGCAATACCACCCGACGTCCAGCGACTCCGTAATGCACTACGCAATCCCGATTGCCCAGGGCAAGCGCTGACCCTCCCCCTCCAAGAGGACCGCGCTCCTTTGGGGCGCCATTGCTAAGGGCGTCGAACCGGCCTGCCGGAAGCGACTGAGAGAGTCCCTTTGAACCTGATTAAGATCATCCGGAGCCAGGGTCGGAACAGCAATCGAGCTGCCCGCGACCTACTGGCCAGAAGCGGACATTGGAGCCACAAATGCCACTCGAATGGAAACACTCTGCAGATGGAGTCGACTGGGAAGAACTTTCTGCCCTCTATCGGGCTGCACCACTAGGCGAGAAGCCGCCGCTTCATCTGCAGAAAGTCTTCTCAAACAGCATGTTCAAGTGTTTCGTCTACGAGAATGCGAAGCTCGTAGCGGTGGGACGCGCGCTCGCTGATGGTGGAGATTGCTCGTACATATGCGACGTTGCGGTATTGCCCAGCTATCAAGGCACAGGCCTCGGCAAACAAGTTGTCAGTGACCTGGTGGAAATGTCATCCGGTCACAAGAAAATCATCTTGTATGCGGTCCCTGGCAAAGAACCTTTCTACAGGAAATTCGGCTTCATGCGAATGAAGACGGCTATGGCTATCTTCAAGAATCAGCAGCAGCAGGTGGAGGGGGGCTACCTTAGTGAAAGCTAATCCTCAAATCAAGATGATGCGTACCGGCAAGTCGTCTGCTGCCGGGGGCCAAAGGACTGCAACGGGCCCGCTAGCGTCCTTCTGTGTGGGGCAGAATCCGGCCAAGAGCAGTCGGTTGGGGCAAATTAAAGACAAGGCCAGCAGTGACCTAAGCGAGCGCATGCTCTTGGAGCATCCGTGTCGACTTACATGTAAGACATCACGCCTCGGCCAGCGCGCTTCTGCTGGCATGCGCCAGCACAAGAACAAGGATGAACGGCAGCGAAAAGATCGGGGAGAGGAACATGAGTATCACTACAGCTGGCCAAAGCAGGAGCAGTAGGAAAAAAGAAGTCCACCTGACTAACACGTGCACGTCTGTGTGCCCCGTCCAGAGTCCTCTAGAAATTACCAAACTCAAGAACGCGAGGAGAGCTTCTAGTCCAGCCGGCCAGCCGAGATGCCCAAAGCCGCCTATCGAGTTGGCCTGAAAGGCAACTAGCCCAGCCATTGCGCAGGCCAACATTGCCCAGCCGATTGACAAATGCTTGCGGGCCGGTCTTGTCATAGTGTTCAACGTGATGCCTCCCACAACACCTGCGAGATAAACTGGATTTTGAGGGGTATTCTCAACTCTGACTCCCCCTGGAGTTGGCTTGCAGATTGAGCTTGCGGTCAGTGGCACCGTTCAAAAGCACAGGCATGAGTTTCCTACAAACCGGCAAGCATCAATTCAGCAAGCAATAGCTTGCCAATACGAAGGCTGCGAGCACTGCGATCGCGCGGTTTGGACTACTAGGCAGCGGGTGCTGAACGAACGGCAGCTTGGGGCAGTTTCGCCCAACGGCTGCTCAGGGCCCGCTAGGGTCCCTCGTTGTCGGGCAGAAGCGGGCATTCAGTGCTGCGCCCTATTCACCTCCACTAGACACACCATGGAAACACCCAACGAACGCAAAGAACGAATGTGGCAAGAATTCCAGAAAAAGTCCAGAAAAAGTCCGGGCTTGGAAAACCAAGCAATGATTTCAGGACACTGCTCGGTGTGATTGCTGTCATTCTCGGCGCTCTAGTCGTGGCAGCTATCTTTCGGTAGTCTGGCTCATATCGGCCAGGAGCAGCCACCTAGGAAAGGACGAGATGAGTGTAGACAACGATCTTGTAACCAAGCACCTGCGGCGCCCCTTTAGTGCCAGGGAGCGAGGCTGGGCAGAGGTTGGATTGGGCGTGTCTGTGGGGTTGTTGACTTGGCTCGAATACAACGAGCCGTCCACGAGACCTTTTACGGGTCGATGGGGTTGGCTCAAAGAGTTTATGTACTCACACTTGGGCGCCAATGGGGTCGCGATCGGCTTCGGTCTGATCGGCTTGATGCTCACGCTATGGGGGGTCTATGAAGTGGCGACTTCGCGGAGAAATGAAGGAAGCAAGCTGCGTTGATTGAGCGCTAACGGGCCATTTCTCGGGAGTCTGCTTTGGGCCCAAAGCAGCCTAAGCGCTAACGGACCGAGTCTGCCGGTGTGCTACCAACGCCAGCACAAAACTAACTACTCCGAGTCCGAGAAAGCCGAAAACGCTGGCGTGCCAAACGTTCGAATAAGCATGCCAAACCGCCTTGTCGTTGCTTCGAATTATCCGCAAGGCTTCAGCCACCAACTCTTTGTCCAACTCGCTCAAGCGAGTCGTTTCGACATGATTTTTCTCGAGAAAATCTACGGCACTCGGTGTCGGCTTCTTAACTAGAGGAACCTGCACAAAACAGTAGGCTGCCAAGCTGACTGTCAGGAACGCTATTGCCAAAAAGAAGAATTTGAGCAACCGCATAGCGGATTTGAGAGATAGGGTAGCTGTCAATTTTATTGGTGCGTAGCTGGATGCGAGCGACTGCTCCTGGCCGAATTCTGCTTTCAAACAGTGTTTATCGAAAGCAGCGGCCATCGTTCTCCGAACCTCTTTGACTGCACTCGCTCCAGATAGGTAGCGGCGCTTGCTCTAAGCGGGTTATGTCGAACAAGCAGCCCGAAAAGGTCGTCGAGCCCATGTGGAGCGATGACTCCAATTGACTCTGTTTCATCCAGGGTGACCCCGACGCATGTGGCGAATTCCGGCCAAGTGGCCACTCCTTCTTCGAGGGAGTGAACCGGCAATACAACCTGCCCGAGTTTTTGAGCGAACCAGTCATGAACGGTAGCCTGGTTAGTGACTTCCCAATGCAACGCTGGTATGGCCTTGCGAAGACGGCATTCGAGGACCGCATCCTGCCCCGGACTACTAGGCGCGTCGTCGAAGTAGACAACGTCGACGTCCTCAAGCGTAGAAGGCTGCTCATAGCCGTGGAGCACGTCCCACACCAGCGACCGCACTGCACCAGCGCCAATGCACCAAGAGTTCAGGCCGAGCGAGCGCACCGCCTTCAAGGCAGCCATCAGGCTGTTCGAGGAGCGCACCATGTTGACGAGCCTTACCTCTAGTTCGGGCTGAGTTTGGAGAGTCATACTTCGTGGGGTGAAGACAAGAGCTGTGCTCGGCCGTCGGCTTTTGGTCGAATTGAGCGGCTGCTGCGACCGACTGCTCTTGGCCAACTTCGGTCTGCTAATGAGTAGCTAAGCAGGTAACGCGGCACGATCAACGTTTTCTAGGCTGCTCTTTTGCATCCTGAACCTTCGCATTCTCAAGAGCGGCACGATGTATCGCCCCCCCAAAGAGACGCGGCTCTCGCCGTAGCCAGCGCCAGACGCCTGCAAAAAGCAGCCGAAGGTGAAAGTAGTCTGACTTGGGAGGTGTCAATAGCTTCTTCATAACAGTGCGATCCTTGACTGTGAGCTTCTGGCCGGATTCTGCCCCACAGCGAGGCACACAACTGGACCCATAACAGGCATCGCATCAGACGGTGAATCGCCGAATCAGGACCTCGCATGCTGGACGAACGCTACCCAACCAGCGGTGCTCTAGTGCAACTGCTTCGCTATCGCATCGGTCGAGCCATTCGGAGGCGCAGTGTTGGCGCTGTTCACGGCCGGGCAAGTGGTCTGATTCACTGTCTATTGCGACGAACAGCATGAAATCTGGATCATGGTCTAGCGGTGAGACCAGTGTGCGCAATCCAACCAGCGTGCGGACTCCTTCGACAAAACTGATTCGGCCTGCAATCAAGCCAGAAGCAGTCGCGACCACTTCACCATGTGCCTTGAGTAGCTGATTTTCGTCGAGTCTGTTCACCGCTTCTCCAGTGTCCGCTTCTGGCCGAATTCTGCCCCACGGCGTGGGGCGCTGGCGGGCCTGAGTAGACGGTGCGTGTAACCTGTCCGTCAACCAGAAGCCAAAATGTGGCGCTGAATGCGTGCCTTGCCTGATGAAGATGTGGCCCAGGCCGCCGGGCGTTGCCCTTCCTGCTGGTGCGACCAGACCAATCGGGCGGATATGCTTGGCGAGCCGCTCAGCAGCTTGCGTGACCACCCCCACCGCCTCGGAGGCCGGGACCGCTGGGCCAAAACACGATTACAAAAGTAAAAGATGGCCGCTGAGTGTGTGCGGCAGAATTCGGCCAGAAGTCGACATTTGCAACCTATGAACTCGGGACCGACACGCTAAGGTAAAAAGCCCCAATTGACTCCTCAAGATGCGCAAATTTGTAGTCGCCCACTTTATTCTGTCAGTAGCAGCTTTATGCCTGTGCGCCTATTGCTTTCTACAAATTCCTTTCGACAAGGTCAGCACAGAGTCCGCGATTGATGAAATCGAAAGAACATTCGTTGTACGCATGAGCTTTGATGCAAAGCAATTAGAGTATCTCGATTGGCTTGCTGGATGGATTCACGGGAACACTGCTGCGTTTAAGAGCGCGCACAGCAACCTCTGGCAGGCAGGCGTGTACGGCTTCGGTGCGTTCGGCCTGCTGAGTGCGGCTCTGGGGTTCTTAATGAGGAGAACTCTGCGCGCGAATGAATCTGGCAAATCGCAGCAGGGCTGATGCCAAAGGTGAAATGCAACGCGTTTAATACTTTGCCATCAACGTCGGGCTTGAGGAATCCGCGATGTCTCTTTTGGGCCCGAAGCGGCCTCAACGACGTAATCGTTCCATCGTGTCGCTTGACGCAGAAAAACCAAGCGCAGTAAAGAACTCACGCGCCCCATCCCACCCTGCTCGGAGAACCCAGGTGATCTGTGGGTCCGAGTCGACGATTCTTTTGACCAATGCCTTGCCAACACCTTGTCGACGATGTGGCTCAGCGACGACCACCATTGAGAGATAGCCATTAGACAATCCATCCGTGATGGCCCGCGCAAAACCGACAACTTTGCCCCCTTCGATTGCGACGCAACTGCGCTGTGAGGCCTCTACGATTCGTCGAAGGTACTCAACATCAGGAACTCGATGGGCCCATCCATTGGTGGACAGGACCTGATACACATCCTCAATGTCTCGGCTTTCCAGATCACGTACCTGCACTCTGTTTTTTCCCCATGTCAATGCCCGCTGCTGGCCGGAAAATGCCGTTGACAGAGGGTACATGCTGCCTGTGTTTAGGGTGCTGAACTGAATGGTCCCCAGCGCACGAATGTGTATCCCAAATATCCCGTACGCTACAGTTAGTCCCGCATGTATTGAGGATTTGAGATTCCCCAAAACTCATGTCAATCGCCCTTCGAATTTCCTCCGCTCTCCTCGGCATAGCATTGGCGGCAGGCTTCTTTTGGGGGTACGTAGGCTTGGCTAACGTTGGAAGCGCCGGAAACCCCATGGAACCTGGCCGCTCAGAAGCGATGTTCAGTGGCCCACTTTACTTGCTGCTACTACTGGTACTTGCTTGGGTGTGCCGAAACTCGAAGGATCCCGGAGTGATCGCTTACGGGATGGCAACTCAGAAGAACTTGATGAAGACAGGTATTTCGCTGCTGCTGTGTGTTCCTGCTGCATTCCTCTTCATCGGTTTCGTTGCCCCACCTTTCATCATCGCAACTTCATCGGTATATCTGCTGATGTCAGCAGTCAAGGTTGAGCGGGGCGATGAGCGCTAACAAGTTGTTCGACTCAAAGTGCCAGTACTCCCATTTGCATTGCGCGCTGGCTTCCCACCCGCCGGTCGCCTTGATGTTGAGTGTCTGCTTTCATTTGCGGTGACCGACTGCTCCTGGCCGATAGCAGCCGAACTGGCTATGAGTCGAATCGCCTTCGATTAGCGAGTGCTGCTGTTTGTTTGCTTTCCCGTGACTGCAGCGTAAATCACCTCAATTACCGGTGCGATAGCGAGGATCACGCATCCAGCAGTCGTGAGTCCCACGAACAGCAAAGCGACACCAACAACGAGTGCGGCAAGGGAAAACCAATGAATGAACTTCACATACTTCCTTTCGATACATTGCGCGATGTCCGCTTCTGGCCGGATTCTGCCCCACGGCGGGGGACGCGAGCGGGCCCGCTCTAGACAGTCACCGCTGCCTCAAGGCGCCATTCGCACCCATGAAGGAAATGAACTGCGCCACTTGTGAAACAGCTCGTTGACCTCACTCAACCCTGTTTAACTAGAATCCAACCATATCGCTGGGGGTGTCCCGCAATAAATTCGTTGCTGGGCTGAGATCAAACCCTTCGAACCTGTTGCCTGCATTGTTTTACTTTGCAGGCTTGAGATCATCCTCGCGCAGGGAAGCAAGTCCGCCATGGCACGGCCCTGAACACGTCAGGGCGCACTGGTGGGCGGCCCCTGCTCTGTATCTGCTTACGGAGCCATTCCATGTCCTCATCGCCTGCCACGCACGCCACCAACGAAGCGCTGGCCCCCGTCTCCCCCGATCGCCGCGTCTTCCAGTGGCATGACCACGCCTCGCTCTGGTTCAGCCTGGGCGTGGGCCTGCTGGTCATGCAGGTGGGTGCCTACCTGATGCCTGCGCTGGGCACCAAAGAGGCACTCATCGCCATCGTCGCCGGTTCCATCGTGGGCGCGGGCCTGCTGGGCTGGGTGGCCAAGCTGGGCTGCGACAGCGGCCTGGCCAGCGCGGGGCTGATGCACGCCGTGTACGGCCGCACGTTTGCCAGTCTGCCCATCATCCTGAACATCGTGCAGCTGGTGGGCTGGGGCACGTTCGAGCTGGTGGTGATGCGCGACGCCACCGTGGCCATCGGCCAGCAGTCGGGCGCCATGGCTGGTGCCCACTGGCCCGTGCTGGCGACGCTGCTGTGGGGCGGCGTGGTGATGCTGCTGATCAGCGGATCGATGGTGCAGCTGGTGCGCAAGCTGATTGCGCGCATTGCCCTGCCGCTGGTGGTGTTGTCGCTGCTGTGGCTGTCGTGGCAGTTCCTCTCGCTGGCGCAAACCCAAGGTTTTGAAGCGCTGTGGACACGCAAGGGCGACGGCGGCATGGGCGTGCTGCCCGCGCTGGACCTGGTGATCGCCATGCCCATCTCTTGGCTGCCGCTGGTGGCCGACTACGCGCGCCATGGCAAGAACGGCGGCTCCGCACTGCGCGGCACCTGGCTGGGCTATGCGCTGGCCAACATCTGGTGCTACAGCCTCGGTGTGCTGGTGGCGCTGACCTTGCCCAGCCAGGACCTGGTGCAGGCGCTGCTGCTGGCCCAGGGCGGGCTGATTGCGCTGTCACTGATCCTGATCGACGAGGTGGACAACGCCTATGGCGACGCCTATTCGGGCGCCGTGTCGGCCCACAGCCTGCTGCCGCGCTGGGGCGTGCGCGCCTGGGGCCTGCTGGTGGCCGCGCTGTGCACCGGGCTGGCACTGGTGCTACCCATGCACAGCCTGGAGCCGTTCTTGCTGCTGCTCAGCTCGGTGTTTGTGCCGCTGTTTGGCGTGATTCTGGGGCGCCTGGCCTTCGGCACCGATGCGCCCGCCCTGCTCGCGGCTGCGCGCAAGGTGAATGCGGCGCCCGTGGCCATCTGGCTGGCGGGTATCGCGGTGTACCACCTGGCACCCAAGGTACTGCCTGACGCGGGCTCTGCCCTGCCCGCACTGGTGTTCAGCTTTGTGCTCGCCTGGGCCACGAGGCCCAAGGCACACTGAACCAATCAATCACTATAAAAAGATGAGCGCTCAGCGCATGATTGACTAGCGCTTGAACCTCAAAACACCCAAAAATCACTCTACAGTGCCTGAAACACCCGCTGCGCCACGGGCGCGTAGCCGTGGTTGAGGGGACCATGGCCGTGGCCGGTGGTGACATCCGCCCCGGCAGCAATGGCCCCCAGGATGTAGGCCCGTGCCTGCTCCACGGCCTGCTGCAGCGGCTGGCCCAGTGCCAGCTGCGCGGCAATCGCTGACGACAGGGTGCACCCGGTGCCATGCCCGTTGTGGGTGGCAATGCGCTGTGACTGCAACCGGTGGCCCTGACCTTGTGCGTGTTCCCCGCCTTGCACGGCCAACACATCCACCACCCAGTCGCCCGGAAGGTGCCCGCCTTTGAGCAGCGCGGCGCGGGCGCCCAGTCGCAGCAGGTCTTGCGCGGCCAGCTCCAGCGCCTCCACGCCCTCGATGCGGCGCCCCAGCAGCCATCCGGCCTCGTCCAGGTTGGGCGTGACCACTTCGGCCAGCGGAAACAGCTCCTGGACCAGCACGGCCACCGTCTCCTGGGCAATCAGCCGATCGCCACTGGTGGCCACCATCACCGGGTCCAGCACCACGTGCGGCAGCTGATAGGTCCGAATGGCTTCTGCCACCACGTGTACCACGTCCGGTGAGTGCAGCATGCCGATCTTGACGGCGTCCACGCCAATGTCCTGCACCACCGCATCGATCTGGGCCTTGAGCATCTCGGGCGGAATGCCGTGGATGCCTGTCACCCCACAGGTGTTCTGGGCCGTGATGGCGGTGATGGCCGTCATGCCATAGCAGCCCAAGGCACTGAAGGTCTTGAGATCGGCCTGGATGCCCGCGCCGCCGCCGCTGTCAGACCCGGCAATGGAGAGCACGCGTGCGTAGCGGTGGCCCGTGGAGGGCGAGGAGGTCGTCGGAGAAATCATGGCAAAAATTATGGCCTATGCGCCACGTCAAAACGGGGCGCATGGGGGATGTGCTGTAATTCATTTTTCGGACGAAACAGGGGTGTCCCACCGCATGGTGCGCGACTGAGAAATACCCTGGGGCCCGCACAGAACCCTGTGCACTGCGGCACACGCAGCAGCCCCGCTACCCGATCCAGGTCATGCTGGCGTGGGGAGTTTCCATCAACGGTGACCCCGTTTTGTCCATGGCTGCTTGCCACACCACGGACACACTGACGGAGCTATGTCACTTCCACCTTCTTCCTTTGCCATCCTGGGCGCAGGGCTCATGGGCCGTCTGCTGGCTGTGGAGCTTGCGCGTCTGGGGCACCGTGTAGACATCTACGACGCGGGCAGCCCCGCCGCCGAAAACTCGGCCGCCACCGTGGCTGCGGCCATGCTGGCCCCGCTGGCAGAGTCTGCGATCACCGAACCCGGCGTGGTGCGCATGGGCCACCACGCGTTGACGCGCTGGCCCGAGTTGCTGGCAACCTTGTCGGCGCCTGTGTTTTTCCAGCAGGCCGGCACGTTGATCGTGTGGCACCGCCAGGACGCGGCCGAAGCCCAGCGTTTCATCCGCCAGCTCGAAAACAACCAGCGCGGCCTGCCCGAGCTGCCCACCCTGCAAAAGCTCGACAGTGGAGCCCTGGAGCAGGTGGAGCCCGCCCTTGCGCACCGCTTCAACCAGGGCCTGTACCTGCCCGGCGAGGGCCAGCTGGACAACCGCCAGTTGCTGGCCGCCCTGGTGGTGGAAATGGAGCGCCTGGGAGTGCGCATGCACTGGCACACGCCCCAGTCGCCCGAAGCCTTTACGCCCGGCGCACCCGGCCAGCCTGACCGGGTGCTGGATTGCCGGGGCCTGGGCGCCAAGGGCCATTGGAGTGCCTTGCGCGGCGTGCGTGGCGAAGTGGTGCGCATCCATGCGCCCGACGTCACGCTGCAGCGCCCCACCCGGCTGGTGCACCCGCGCTACCCCATCTACATTGCGCCCAAAGAAGACCATCTGTTTGTCATTGGTGCGACCGAGATCGAGTCCGACGACCGCTCCCCGGCCAGTGTTCGCTCCACCCTGGAACTGCTGAGCGCCGCCTATGCGGTGCACCCCGGCTTTGGTGAAGGCCGCATCCTCGAGCTGGCCACGCAGTGCCGCCCCACGCTGCCCGACAACCTGCCCGCCATCCGCCAGACCCGTCCAGGCGTGCTGGAGATCAACGGTCTGTACCGCCACGGCTTCATGATCTCGCCCGCCATGCTGGATGTGACCCTGGAGGTGCTGAACACGGGACAATCGACCCTGTCCGAACGTTTTGACCTCCGGCTGAAACTGGAGCCAGCCGCACCCGCCCCGACCGGCGTTGCAGCCCCCGCATTTGCATGAACATCTCGATCAACCAAATCCCGCACGAACTGCCCGAAGGCGCCACCGTGGCCGATGCCGTGGCCGCCATCGAAGCGCGCCCCCCGTTTGCCGTGGCGGTCAACACCACTTTTGTGCCCAACACCCGCTACGCCGCCCATGCGCTGCAGCCTGGCGACCGTGTGGAGATCATCTCGCCGGTCACGGGCGGCTGAGTCAGCAAAAATTCAATCAAAAGAGCTGCAAGCGCTTATAAATCATGCACCAGCAGCTACAAAAACCATAGTAAACCAATGACCACTCCGACGCCCCAAGACCCGCTGGTGCTGTACGGCCAGACGTTCGCCAGCCGCCTGCTGCTGGGCACGTCGCGCTACCCATCGCCCGCCGTGCTCGAAGCCGCTGTGCAACGCGCCAAGCCCGCCATGGTCACTGCCTCACTGCGCCGCCAGGGCAGCAACCCGGCCGAAAGCGGCAGCAGCTTCTGGGATCTGCTGCGCAAGCTCAACGTGCCCGTGCTGCCCAATACTGCCGGCTGCCACAGCGCGCAAGAGGCCATCACCACCGCCCAGATGGCGCGTGAGGTGTTCAACACCCCCTGGATCAAACTGGAGCTGATCGGCGATGACTACACCCTGCAGCCGGACACGCTGAACCTGGTGGGCGTGGCCGAACACCTCATCAAGGAAGGCTTTCAGGTGCTGCCCTACTGCACCGAAGACCTGGTGCTGTGTCAGCGCCTGGTGGACGTGGGCTGCCAGGCCGTGATGCCCTGGGCCGCGCCCATCGGCACCGGGCGCGGCCCGGTCAACCCTTATGCGCTGCAAACGCTGCGCGAGCGCCTGAACGTGCCCATGCTGGTGGATGCCGGGTTGGGCCTGCCCTCGCACGCCTGCCAGGTCATGGAATGGGGCTATGACGGCGTGCTGCTGAACACCGCCGTGGCCCTGGCACAAGACCCCGTGGCCATGGCCGGTGCATTTGCCGATGCCGTCAGCGCCGGGCGCGCAGCCCGCCTGGCCGGTGCCATGGCCGCACAAGACGCCGCCCAGCCCAGCACCCCCGTGCTGGGCACCCCTTTCTGGCACCACGCCCATGCATGACACCACCACCCTGGCGCAGGCCATCCTGAGCCACCACGCGGCCACCTTTGCGGGGTTTGCGCCCGAGCCCGTGCCAACCCCCACGTTGCAGGACCCTGTCTACCTCGCCGCGCTACAGGCCTGCAGCCAGTTGGGCTTCATCGCCCATGACGCCGAATGCCTGGCCCGCGCCTGGCAGGCGCGCGCGCTGCGCACTGGCAGTGCACAGCCCGAGCAATGGCCCGACGAGCCCCAGGACTTTGGCCTGCAGCGCCTTCCACGCGCCCAGCAGTTCGCCGCGTGCCCGGAGCACCTGGGTTTGTATGCCGTACTGCCCGACGCCCAGTGGGTGGGCCGCATGGCACGTGCCGGGGTGCCCACGGTGCAATTGCGCTTCAAGTCGGACGACGCCCATGCCATCCAGACCGAAGTGCAGGCCGCCGTCCAGGCGGTGCAAGGCACGGGCGCGCTGTTGTTCATCAACGATCACTGGCGGGACGCCATCGAAGCTGGCGCCTACGGCATTCATCTGGGCCAGGAAGACCTGGACGCACTCACCGCCGAGGAACTGCAAACGCTTCATCGCTCGGGCCTGCGCCTGGGCGTGAGCACCCATGGGTATGCCGAAATGGTGCGTGCCGACGCCGTGGGGCCCAGCTATATCGCAATGGGTGCCGTGTTCCCCACGACCCTGAAAAAAATGGCCACCGCTCCCCAGGGCGTGGGCAGGCTGGGCGTGTATGCGCGGCTGATGCGGCACTACCCTCAGGTGGCGATTGGTGGGATCAGTGCCGAGCAGTTCCCCACGGTACTGGCCACTGGCGTGGGTTCCGTGGCCGTGGTGCGGGCCTTGGTCAACGCGCCGGACCCTGAAGCATCGGCCGCAGAGCTGATGGCGCTGATGCGGTGACGGCTGGGCGGCGATAGCGGCCACGGCGGTTATCGCGCATCCCTCACGACCATCGCAGCGCCACCTGGATAGTCGCCGGGTGGCCGATTGGTCGCCTGCTCGCTACTTGTTGTCGGGCTTCTTCATCTGCTCCAGCTCAAGGCGGAGCTCCATGAGATCGTTCTCCATGCCAAAGCCGACCGGCTGGCCCGCTGGCGGCGGCGCCGTCACGGGCACCGGGGGCAGATCGCTCAGCGTGAGGTGGGGTGGGTCCGACAGATCCAGGTCAAGCGGAATGCCCCGCGAATCCTCGCCTAATGCTGCTGCAGGCCTTGAGGGAGTGGCTGCAGAGCGCACGGGCTCGGGCTCCTGCTGGGCCTTCATCGCAAACTCGAACTCGAGGCTGGCTGCCAGTGAATCAAGCGGCTGGTCGTCGTGCAGCGCCGCCGGTTCCGGAGCTGCAGGTGCCACCAGGGTCTCGGACCGGGGCGGTGCCAGGGGCGTCGTCCGCTTGCGCGGGGGCGCTGCACCACGCGCACTGGCGGGCGTGGTCTGTGCAATCGCCAGCAGCAGCAAAAGATCGTCATAGGCCGCCAGATCAAACGGCTCCACCGCTTCAGCGCCCGTGCGGCGGAACAGGAATTTCTCCAGCAAGCCCAGCACCGCAGGCGTTGTCCACTCGGCCTCGATCTCGGCGAGTGCGTCGGTGTAGTGGTACAGCATGCGGCCCGTGCGGTGAAAGCCCGCAAACTCCGGCACTTGCGCGTTGAAGGACTGCATGAACTGCGTTCGCAGCTGCGCAAACTCATCCACACGGCTGAGCGTGTGGTACAGCCGCAACAGCTCCAGGTAGGCCAACGGAGAGGTCTGGCGGTGCTCGGCAATGTGATTCTTCAGCACCTCGATGGCCTGCTGGTGCTCGCCCACCGAAACAAAAAATTCAGCCTGCTGCTGGATGTCAAACAGCTCTTCAGGGTTGACGATGTGGGGCGCTACCGAGGCGGCGGCCGGCGCAGAAACCGACTTCGCCTGCAAGGGAGCGGGAGCACTCGCCGCCGGGCTGGTCGCTACGAAGCGTGGTTCCACGGCCGCAGGGGCTGCCTTGCGCAGGGGCATGGCACCGGACTCGGGATTCGCCGCGACGGCATGAGGCTGGGTTTCAGACGGCAGCCAGGTGTCGCCGGGATGGGGGGTAAGACTGACCGCTTCTTCATGCGCCGATGCTGCATCGCCACGTGCGCCCAAGGCCACAGAATCGCGCCACGAACGCACTGCCTTGTCAGAGGCGCTGCGCATCCGCGACCACATCCATGCCACCCCCGCCAAGGCCAAGGCCAGCAGACCGCCCAAGGCATATACCACCGTCGCAGGAAAACGCTCCTGTTCCATCGCCTCCAGCTGCTGCTGCAACTGGCCAGCGGCTGCACGGTCCTTGGCGGCCTGTGCTCGCAATGCGGCGGTGTCTGATTCCAGCGCCTTCAACCGTTCGCCGTCTTTTTGCAATTCTTCCGGCTGCGCGTTCAACGACCTCCACAACGCGGCGGCCTGGGTGCGCAGGGCCGACATCTCTTCAGAAGGCGCCGTGGGTAGCTGCGCGGTAGAGCGCAACGCCACAGGACTGTCCAGCCAGGTATCCAGGGGCTCAACCACCAAACGCGAGCGCGCTGCAGGTGCAGCGGCCACCACCGACTTGCCAGGTGCTGCCGTGCCCACACGCGCGGAAGGCCGTGCGGCAGCTGGAGAGCCGGGAGGGCGGCTCTCAGCGGAGGGCGAGCCCGAGGCCCTTGCCAGTGCAGGCGCCTTGTCACGGGGCCTGGTGGCCTGCATCGCACCGGCGGCAGCCGCAGATGCACTGCCACTGCCCTGTGAAGGCGAACGCTGTGACTCTGAAGCTGCGCTGGGGGTTGCTGCAGGAAGCCGCGCCAAGTCCACCGGGGATGCAGAGGCGGACCGGGTGACGGTGGTCGGCAAATCCGAGAGGAAGGTGTAGCTGCGCGTGGTTTTTCCGTTGCACCCTGCGGTCAGGGTCACGGTGAGAACCGGTTCATCCAGCGATACCGAGGCCAGCACGCGGACCCCTGAAGGACGCCCACGCACCTCGGGCAATGGGACCACGCGCACCTTGTTGTCACTGATGGCGTTGTCGCCTGCCACCAGCTTGGCCGTAACGCAGGACGATGCGACATCCGTGCCCGGGTCGGGCTGTAACTCGAACGAGAGATCGACCGGGGCACCCAACACGACCGTACCACTACCATTGCCCAGGGACAGCGCCGAAGCACCGGCTGCAAGCGCCCACAATCCTGGTCCAAAAACGGTGTTACGGATTTTCACAATCAATTCTGTTTTTCGGTCCGGAGGATTCTTGCACATAAGACCCAGATAAGGCCAGAGCCATAATGCCGCTATGAAAATTCAGTTTCCCAACATCGCCATCGTGGGTACCGGTGCCATGGGCCGAGGCATCGCACAAATTGCTGCCCAGGCTGGCAGTCAGGTTTTTCTGCTGGACGCCAGCCCCGGAGCCGCCGACGCCGCACGGGCCGCCCTGCAGGAGCAATGGAACAAGCTGGTCGCCAAGGGCCGGATCGAAGCGGACCAAGCCACAGCGCTGACCGCGCGGCTGCACCCCGTCAAAACAGCGGCAGACCTGGCGGCCTGCGATCTGGTGGTGGAAGCCATCGTGGAGCGGCTGGATGCCAAACAGGCCCTCTTCGTCGAACTGGAAGGGGTGGTGCGCGCCGATGCGGTGCTGGCCACCAACACGTCCTCTCTGTCCGTGACGGCCATTGGCGCAGTCCTCAAGCGCCCCGAACGCCTGGCCGGGTTCCACTTCTTCAACCCCGTCCCTTTGATGAAGGTGGTGGAGGTGATCGCGGGCCTCAAGACAGATCCAGCGATCTGCACTGCGCTGGCCGCGTATGCCAAGGAAATGGGCCATACCCCTGTACAGGCGCAGGACACCCCTGGCTTCATCGTGAACCACGCGGGGCGCGGCTTCGGTACGGAGGCCCTGCGCATCGTGGGCGAAGGCGTGGCCGATTTCGCCACCATCGACCGCATCCTGCGCGACCAGGTCGGCTTCAAGCTGGGGCCCTTCGAGTTGATGGACCTGACGGCGCTGGACGTGTCGCACCCGGTCATGGAGTCCATCTACCGCCAGTACTACGATGAACCACGTTTCCGCCCCAGCGTGATCACCGCGCAGCGTCTGGCGGGGGGCGTGGTGGGCAAGAAGGTGGGCGAAGGCTTCTATCGCTACGTGGAGGGCACAGCGCAGGTGCCTGCCGAGGCGCCTGCCCCCGTGGTCAACGACATTCCGCCCGTGTGGGTGTCCCCGCGCGCTTCACGCCGGGCCGAGCTGTACCAATTGCTCAAGGACCTGGGGGCCACCATCGAGACCGGCCAATCCCCCTCCCCCCAGGCCATCACGCTGGTTGCCCCGCTGGGCTTTGACGTGACCACCGTCGCCGTGGTGGAGCGGCTGGACCCAGCCCGCACGATCGGCATCGACATGCTCATCGATGACGCCGCGACCAAGCGCCGCGTGCTGGCCACCAACCCCGCCACGCGCGTTGACATCCGCAACGCGGCGCATGCGCTGTTTGCGCGCGACGGCAAGGCTGTCAGCGTGATCCGTGACAGCGGTGGTTTCGTCACGCAGCGCGTGGTGGCCACCATCGTGAACATCGCCAGCGATATCTGCCAGCAAGGCATTTGCACCCCCAAGGATCTTGAGACCGCCGTGACCCTGGGCCTGGGCTACCCGCTGGGCCCCCTGGCCATGGGCGACCGCTGGGGCCCCACCAACATCCTGGAAGTGTTGTTCAACATGCAGACTGTGTATGGCGACACGCGCTACCGCCCCAGCCCATGGCTGCGCCGAAGGGGTGCGATTGGCCTGAGCCTGAGCCATGTCGAAGAAGACTGATTGCCAAGCACCACGGCCGCCTCACTGAAGACCACCATGCCCGCAGAACTCCAGAGCACCAGCCAGGGCCAGACCCTGATCCTGACCCTTCGCAACCCCGAGCGGCGCAATGCCATCGACCCGGTGATGTATGCCGCGGGCGTGGAAGCACTGGGCGTGGCCGAAAGCAGCCCTGACATCCGCAGCGTAGTCATCACGGGCGCCGATGGCATGTTCTGCTCGGGCGGCAATCTGCAGCGCCTGCTGGCCAACCGCCAGGAAGCGCCGCAGGTGCAGGCACAAAGCATTGAAGGCCTTCACAACTGGATCGAGACCATCCGCACCTACCCTAAGCCGGTGATCGCCGCCGTGGAGGGCGCGGCAGCCGGTGCAGGGTTTTCGCTGGCACTGGCCTGCGATTTCATCGTGGCGGCCCGCAATGCCGTGTTTGTGATGGCCTACAGCAACGTGGCCCTG